>Ga0315282_10002800_pt1 | contig 31647 bp, 23 predicted proteins | sample YL17G07_20_MG_FD_203693 | JGI IMG/M metagenome (GOLD analysis project Ga0315282, IMG submission 203693) | Sediment microbial communities from Yellowstone Lake, YNP, Wyoming, USA - YL17G07_20 | ecosystem: Environmental > Aquatic > Freshwater > Lake > Sediment | place: USA: Wyoming | collected... | reverse complement strand
TGCGCAGATGTCGGCACTGCCGCATATGATCCCCTCGACCGAGGAGACATAGTGTCACGCGGTCGACCGGCACCTGCGCAAAAATAGCTTAAGCCTTCAACTGTTATTTAATTTTGCACACTCCTATGGTTTTAATTGAAATTCTCATTTGTGAAATTTTATCGGAATAGAATATTTCTGTGCTGCCCTCAGATTTTATTCATGAACTGCTTAACCTGATAGTCCCATTCGCGAGTTTCCAGGTCCACATCAGCGCCTTTCCCCTTCCTGCAGACTTCGATGAAGACATGGCCGCCTCCGCCCTCGAAGCTGGCGCATCCTCCACCCTTTTCTTTAACTTCCAGGCCTAACCCTCCAAGCCCGAAGAATTCGACGGCCTTTTCCAGGACCTTTGCCGGACTTAGCTTGCTTTCCTTTCCATAGTGTGCCATTTCTCCCCCTCCCAGGACCACGCGGCCCACTTTACAGTTCCTTTTACAATAAGGATTTCTCATATACCAAGTAATTTTTGTGCTCTTGCGGCTATCTCCTTTGCATTGTAGGGCTGAATATTCATTTTTTGTATGAACCTCTTGTATTGTTGAAGTGTACCAAAAAGAATGACGTCAGTTGTTTTTATCTTGCAGGTTATCGTCCTCCAATGGACTGCTGCATCGCCACCGACCGCAAGCATCTCCTCTTTTATCATATTAGCCATCGGTGCCCTTACGTTTCCTAAGCGCAAGATCCGGAACACGGCCTCGTCATGCATTATCTTTATCCCTTCCGACAAAACCTTGATTCTCCGCATTTCCTTGTCTACAGATTTTTCAGAGATAACAGCATCTTTCATTCTAACACCTCTAATGATTGATTACGTCATTCTATTTTTCCGTGTTCGGCTTCGAAATTTGCGTTGTAAGTTCGTTTGTCTTCGCCAAACTTCCCAGGCCCATCCAACCTCCTCATTATCAAGGTATTCTCAAATATTTATTAATTAAACATAAATAAATTAGCGGTTTGGAGGCAGAATTACGCAAGATATCTCATTTTTGATAGGGGGACAGGCCGGCGATGGAGTAATGCGGACGGCTGAACTCCTAGGAAAGACATTCAACCGCCTTGGACTTTTCTCCTTCGTCATCAATGATTATGGGTCGCTGATCAGGGGAGGTCACAACTTCTGCAAGGTTAGAGCCGCCAGCCGTCAGGTTTGGCTTCACCGTGAATCCGTTGAGCTGATAGCTGCAATCAATCAGGATACTATATCGAAGCACAAAAATGAGCTGACAGAGAGTGGCGGGGTTCTTTACGACAGCGATGTGGCCAAGTATGAAGGACCTCAAATGCCCCTCCCGATACCTATTACAACCATGGTCAAGCAGGTTGGTGGCATCCCAATAATGAAGAACTCCGTCATAATTGGCGCGATATCCTATCTCTACGGGATCCCTCTAGACCTCGTAAACGAGATCCTAACTTGGGCTTACGGGGCGAGGGCTGGTAAAAACATAGAACTTGCAAAGAACGGCTATTCCCATGCTGGGAAGAACTTTAAACAAATCTTAAAAGTTGAGCAGGTCAAGCGCCCACCAACGCCATTCATATCCGGAGCGGAGACCGTTGCCCTGGGTGCCGTGAAAGCTGGGATGAAACTGTACATAACTTACCCGATGACTCCATCAACGGCCATACTCAACTTTGTTGGGCCAAATCAGGATGAGCTCGGGATCGTCTTGGTCCACCCAGAGAACGAAATAGGTGTGGCAAACATGATGCTCGGAGCGGCTTACGCCGGTGTGAGAACTATGGCTGGCACAGCCGGAGGCGGGTTTGCCCTGATGCAGGAGGCCTTCAGCATGGCAGGGCAGGCAGAAATACCTTCGATCTTTGTGGTTGGGCAGCGAGTCGCCCCTGCTGTGGGAGTGCCAACGTACACTTCACAGGCTGATTTGAGGTTTGTGCTTCACGCCGGGCATGGAGAGTTTCCCCGCATCGTCGTTGCACCCGGAGATCCTGAGGAGGCCTTCGTAAACTCTGGAGAGGCTGTGAACCTCGCGTGGAAATATCAGACCCCCGCGATTATTCTGGTCGACAAACATCTGCTGGAGAGCTACATGAGCATCGGAATAGACGAGGGAAAGGTGAAAGTCGAGCCGGCTAACATGGATAAGAGTTCGGCGGGGGAGTACAAGAGGTACAGATTTACGGACAGCGGAGTTTCACCGATGGCGTTCCCCGGCAAACCCGGAGCGATCGTCAAGGTCACCAGTTATGAGCATGACGAGGACGGGTACGCGATCGAAACTCCAGATGGCATCGAGAACATGCAGAAAAAGCGCCTACGGAAGATGTCGTTGATAGAACAGGACCTAAAGAATCGAGAAACCGTCAAGATTCACGGTGATTCCAATGCAGACGACATGGTGGTGGCATGGGGCTCCACAAAGGGGGCCATCATGGAGGCGATGATGCTCCTCAAAAACCCGCTGAAGTTCATGCAGGTACTTTATCTGAGCCCCTTCCCGGATTGGGAGGTTTCTAAGCACCTTGAGGCCGCTAAGAATGTTGTAATCGTCGAGGGCAACCTCACCGGCCAGCTAGGTTCGTTGATAGCGGAACACACTGGACACCGCATCAAAAATTCAGTGCTGAAAAACGACGGTAGGCCATTCGACCCAGTTCTGCTGGCTGGGAAGCTGAAGGAGGCATTCGGATGGACATGAGAGAATTCGACAGCCCTATCCAGAACACATGGTGTCCAGGATGCGGCAACTTCAGCATCCTTGCTGTCGCCAAGCAGGCAATGTTAGAGCTTGTGAAGTCGGGGGAGGTGAAGCCGGAGCAAATAGTCATATCGTCCGGGGTCGGTTGCCACGGCAAGATATCAGACTTTATCAAGATCAACAGCTTCTACTGTTTGCACGGGAGGGTTCCACCGCCAATAATGGGCATAAAGGTTGCGAACCAGCGACTAAAGGTTATCGCGTTTTCGGGAGATGGCGATTCGTACGACGAGGGGGTCAGCCACCTCATACACGCCGCTCGCAGAAATCTCGACGTGGCATTCATCGTGCACAACAACCAAGTTTTCGCTCTCACCACATCACAGGTGACACCCACCACTCCGTTGGGGTTCAAGACAAAGTCGGCTCCAAAGGGAAGCTTCGAGGAACCGCTCAACCCGCTGCACCTGATGCTGGCGTGCGGCGCTACGTTTGTGGCCCGGGGCTTCACCGGCGAGATACCGCACCTCCGCTCGCTGATCATGCAGGCGATCCGGCACAGGGGCTTCGGCTTCGTCGACGTTCTACAGGACTGCCGGACTTTCAACCCAACACTCGAGAAGTTCAAGCCCAAGGTCTACGACATAAACAAGGAAGGTCACAACATCGGCGACTTCGCGGCCGCATGGGAGCGGGCCAAGGAATGGAACGGCCGGATTCCGATCGGGGTTTTTTACAAGGTTGAAAAGGAGATTTACGAGAGGCAGTTGCTGGGCGACCGAGTGCTCGTTGACGAGAAACCATTGCCTTCGGTTCAAAGTCTGCTGAAGGAATTCATGTAGAGAAGATTTTTCGGTCCTTTGATTTTTGGGTTTGTAAAATTTCTGGTTCCACTTTACACGAGCAGGGTTATATCTGCGTCTGAGGCAACATCTAAGAAGGTCGATGCTCCAGCGATATTATCAACCTCAGGGATGAGATCTTCCTTCTTCACGCCGAACATTTTCATGGTTGGACTGCAGGCGTATATCTTCAACGATCCAGAAGCTTTCATCCTCCTGAGCATTTCATATGGCGTAGGATATTTCATTTCCTTCAATTTCTTTTTCAGCGGTTCTTCCATGTGCTTGTAAGTGGATGGAAGTCCGGCTTTTTCCAAACCTCCCTTTACGAGCACGTTTAGGCCCCAGAAAGTGAAATACAGATGAGTTTCCATGCCCATAGAAGTCGCTGTGGAACCGAGTATGAAGACACAATAAAGTTTGTCCAAAGTGCCGCTATGGACTATTATCGCTAATTTTTTCTTTTTTTCCGGCATAAAAATCACCTCATTTTTTTATCCGTCATCATCACACACATCATAACAACGTTATATAAACTTTTTGTTTTCTGCCAAGAGAAAAAACTTTTATTATCCTTTCTTGCAACTTGTTTTGGAAGCATTATGAAAACTAAATTCACCAAAACTCTAGATTGTCTGGGTTTGTACTGCCCAGAACCTGTCTATAGGACGAGAATGGAATTGGACGACATGAAGATTGGGGAAATTCTTGAGGTTTTAGCGGACGATCCAGCAGCTGAAGTAGATATACGAGCCCTCACGAAAAATTTGGGACAAGAACTATTGAGTGTAACTAACGAGGGAAACACCGTTCGGATTTTGATTAAAAAGGTAAAATGATGCCGGCGAAATACATCTATATGGATCATGCCGCGGGAAGACCCGTTGACCCGCGCATAATAGAGGCCATGCTGCCGTATGAGAAGTCATTTTACTTTAACCCATCATCCGTTCACTCGTCTGGTCAAGGAGCGAGGAAGGCGTTAGAAGAGTCAAGGGCAAAAGTCGCTGAATTGATGAACGCCCCAAAAAAGGAATCGATTATTTTTACGTCTGGGGCGACCGAGAGCAACAACATGGCTATCAAAGGGGTTGCATATCGCAATAAGGACCGCGGAACGCATATTATAACATCAAGCATCGAGCACATGTCTGTCCTCAATCCGTGCAAATTTCTGGCAACAAGGGGATTCAAAGTCTCTTTTCTTCCTGTCGATAAGTACGGTTTCGTGGATCTGGAAAGTTTAGAGAAAGAATTAACCGATGAGACAATTCTCGTGTCCATCATGTACGCAAACGGTGAAATCGGCACAATTCAGCCGATAAAGGAGATCAGTAAAATAGTTCACGGCAAAAAAGCCCAGCTACATGTGGATGCCACGGCCGCAAACGGGCAAGTTCCAATAGACGTAAAGGATGAAGGAATAGACCTGCTCACCCTTTCTTCGAATGACATGTATGGACCTCAGGGTGTAGGCGCGCTTTACTTAGGAGATGGCGTTCGCATGGAACCCATAATTCATGGCGGGGGACAGGAACGAGGGTTGAGATCTGGAACAGAAAATATATCGGGCATCGTGGGTCTTGGAAAAGCAGCCGAGATAGCGAGAATGGAAATGCGCGCTGAGAGCGAGCGACTAAGTAAACTTAGGGACAAGCTCATCAAGGGCTTACTCGAAACCGTTCCATACTCATTTTTGAACGGCCACCCGACAAAGAGGCTCCCCAACAACGTTGCTGTCAGGTATAGTTTCATCGAGGGTGAATCGATTTTGCTTAACTTGGACATGATGGGTGTTGCAGCGTCGTCAGGTTCTGCCTGCACTGCAAAAACTTTAGAACCCTCCCACGCGCTGATAGCAATTGGGCTGAAGCATGAGGAAGCGCATGGTTCGTTATTGTTCACACTGGGCAAGCAAAACAATGAAGAGGAAGCGGATTACGTGATAAGCATAATGCCCGATATAGTAAAAAGACTTAGGGCGATGTCACCACTAACTCCGAAGGAGCTGATGAGATAATGTACAGCGAAAAAGTGATGGAACACTTCAGAAACCCGCAAAACATGGGTGAAATCCCAGACGCCGATGGTGTGGGCACCGTTGGAAATCCGGTTTGCGGGGATCTGATGACGATGTACATCAAAATTAAAGACAATCGCATAACTGATATCAAATTCAAAACTTTTGGCTGCGGTGCGGCAATTGCTACCAGCAGCATGACAACGGAAATGGCCAAAGGAAAAACGTTGGAAGAGGCAATGAAGATCTCCCGCGCAAATGTAGCGGAAGAATTAGGTGGCCTGCCGCCGATTAAAATGCACTGTTCCAACCTGGCCGCGGATGCTCTGCACGCTGCGATAGAAGACTACTACAAGAAACAGAAAGCGGGTAAGGGGAATGAAAATTGAGCGCAGAATTTATCCGATGCGAGTTCTGCAAAGATAAAATCCCATCGGAGCTATGCAAAATTGCGGCTTATCGCACGGTTATCGACGGCAAAAAATATGTCTTCTGCTGTGAAATGTGCGCTCAGCGGTATCAAAGGAAGAAAAAATAGCTCGGTTTAGACTATTCTGGGGCAATTCAGGTTATTGCAAGACTTCTAAAATTTTAGGGGCCGTCAGATCGTGGAATATATAATCTGGTGTATGGTTCATCAATTCTTCTTTTGAATGAAATCCGGTAGTTACTGCAATTGTTAAGGCACCGAAGGGTTTGCCGGATTCTATATCATGGATGGAATCCCCGACGATCGCGACATTTTTGCCCAAAAATTTTGTGCCGAATTTTCGTTCTGCCCTAGATATGGCTATTGTTACTAACTCGACCCTATCCTTCCCTTCTGAGCCATACGCAAAGATGTCAAAATAATCCTTGATTTTGCCTTTCTCGAGTATAGACTGAGTTATCCCTTCAGGATTGCCCGTCACGACCCCTAGAAAATGTTTTGCTCTCTTAAGTTCCTCCAAAAGTTCCCTAACGCCAGGCAAAACTTTTACTTCACCTTTTCTAACAGACTCCCTAAAAAAATATTCTGCCCTTTCAATCGTCTCCGTGAGTTTCGACTCGATCACCCCACTTGGGATTCCTTTGAGTCCCGCCAATTCCCGGATTATGTTTGGAACAGTTTTCCCGTAGAAATTTATTTCGGTGAGCTCTGCATCGACGTTGAAGACCTCTTTAAACGCCTTCCTGAAAGCGACCTCGTGATGTTCTAGTGCATCAACCAAAGTCTGGTCAACATCGAATAGGATCAGTCTTGACATTTTACCTTCCAGAATAATAAGATGATTGATAGGAAAAAAAGAAGAATAGACTTGTAGCGTTTTGGAGTGAAACGGTTTGGATCACTTCTTTGCTACTTTCTTCATCGGTGTTTCACAACAGACTATGTCGCACACCGCGCAGCCGCAATCCTCGTCAACCGTCACTACAAGCCCACATTCTCCACACTTGTACTTCTCGCCTTTCCTCTTCGCCATTTTTTTACCCCCTATCCTTGGTATAAAACTTGAATTACAGCTTTTATATTTTTTGTATTTATCAGAATGATGGCGGCAATAACAGTGAGTTATCTAGTCTTCTCTCAATCTGTCAAAAGCTTTCTGAACAACCTCCGACATTGCCGGGTGGATGTGCATCGGATGAGTTATTAGTTGGAAGGTTGCTTTGCCGAAGGCCATCACGTTGACTATCTCCTGTATCAGCGAGGATGCGTGTGGTCCTATGATGTGCGCGCCCAAGATTTTACCTGAATCTCTATCGACGATAACCTTAACGAATCCCCTTGGTTCCCCCATTGCGGTTCCCATGGCCGTTTGCCTGTAAAATGCCCTTCCGATCAATATCTTGTGGCCCCTTTCCTTTGCTTCAGCCTCTTTCATGCCCACGGATGCGACCTGTGGGTGGGTAAAGACTGCGCTTGGTGCCGCGGAATAGTCCATCTCAACCTTGTGTTCGTGAAGTGAATTGTGCCACGCGATTCCCGCTTCGTAGTTTGCGACGTGTTTGAACATTTTTTTGCCGATGGCGTCCCCGAAGGCCCATACGTTTTTCTTGCTCGTTTCGAGGTAATCATTAACCTTTATGAACCCCCTTTCGTCAATCTTGACGCCGGTTTTTTCCGGTTTCAGCATGTCGGAGTTTGGAACCCGGCCGACTGCAACGAGCAGGGCATCAGCCGAAAATTTCCTGATTTGTCCATCGGATAAATTCTTTGCCAGAACATTTTTCATCCCATCGTTTTCCGAGATCTCGATAACTTCGTGGTTAACGAATATGTCCATCCTCTTTTGCATCTCTCCCTTGAGCGTATCCGATATCTCGTGCTCTTCACCAGACAACAATCTTGGAAGCTTCTCAATCACCGTGACTCTAGTCCCGATATTGGAGAAAAAGTGAGCATATTCCATTGCGACGTATCCTCCACCTATTACATTAAGGTCCTTCGGCGGATTTTCTAGATTCAGAACGGTATCGCTTGTCAGATAATCCACCGTTTCGAGCCCCTTAATCGGAGGGATGACGGGTCTTGTGCCAGAAACGATGAATATTTTTTTTGCCTTTATTTTCTGATCTCCGACTTGCATGGTGTAGTCCGAGACAAACTCACCGGTTTTCTTATACCATGCGATGTTCGGATCGGATTCAACTGCCATCGCTTCGTGTTCGCTATCCTCTTTGACCAGCTTTCGCATCCTTCCCATAATTTTTTTGAAATCGATTGAATCTACTTTTGCATTGATGCCTACTTTTTCTGCCTCCTGGATCATCGACACAACATCGGCCGGGTAAATCAGCATTTTAGAAGGGATGCACCCACGGTTCAAGCATGTGCCGCCCATCGGACCGAATTCAACTAGAGCCGTCTTCAAGCCCATTTCTGCTGCTGCGGAAACTATCAGCATTCCAGAGCCTGAGCCGATGACCAATACATCGTACTCGTCCATGATATCACAATGACATATAATTTAAAGTCTTATTACTTAATCCAACGACGCGCAGCGTCAGGGCCGTAGATATGTCGAAATTTACTCCGATACTTCTGCCAATGCCTCGTTGACAGCATCCCAGTTGACGATGTTCCAGAAGGCCTCGATGAATTTACCCCTATCATTTTTGTAATCCAAGTAGTATGCGTGCTCGAAGACGTCCAGTACCATCAGAATTCCGAACGTTGGATAGACGTTCGTGTTGTGTTTCTCCACCTGCATTATGATCGGCCTTTTCGTATGTCCGCAAAATGCCAAGGTAGCCCATCCGGAGCCCTCTACGCTCGAAGCGGCCTGAGTGAATTCCTTTTTGAACCTTTCGAAGCTTCCGAATTCTTCATCGAGCTTGGTGCCCAGAGCCCCACCTGGCTTTCCACCGCCCTTGCCAGCTGGTGCAAGACTTTTCCAGAAGATAGAGTGCAGTTTGTGTCCGCCGATGTTGAACGATAGTTCCTTCAAAGTCGCCTTCATGTCCATGTCCATGCCCTCTTTCCTTGCATTGTCCAGCCTTTGGAGTATCCCATTTGCACCATTGACATAAGCCTGATGGTGTTTCTCATAGTGAATCTTCAGTTGTTCCTCGGATATGTACGGGGCCAAATCTTTGTATCCATAGGTCAATTTTGGAAGGACATAAAATTTGTTTGCCTCCATTTTACACCCCCGCTTTTTATCCCACGAGCATAATTCCCAATTAAATTGATTAAAAGCGGCGCTGATGCCGCGCCGCCGTAACTTTTCAAGGCTTTTCAGCAAGCGTTGTAAATGTGTTGTGATGATCCTCTTCGTCTTCCAGGATTTTTTTGAACAGGAACGCGGTTGTAACGTCTCCCTCATCGGCGGCGACTTTAATGACTTCCTTGTACATCATTATTGCCTCTTCTTCGGCCTTGATATCGTTCTTTATCATTTCCGCAAGGTTTTCGCCAACGTTTATCGGGTCTGGCTTCGTAGTAGGCTTTCCGCCCAAATAATCAAGTCTCTCGGCTATTGACTCTGCATGCTTCATCTCAGCCTTCGCTGTGTCATTGAATATTTCATCAATCGCTAAGCCTTCTACTCCTCTGACCACGACGTGCTGCCACATGTACTGGATGGAAACTTGTATTTCTCTAGCGATCGCCTTATTCAACAGGTCCATAAGTTTCTTGCTCGTCATTTTTTGACCTCCTCTCTTTTAACCCCCTTTCTTTGATTTGAGTGGAACTCGATGATTTTTATATCTTTCTATATAAATCGTCTGTATGTTGACCACTTTTGATTTATTCATTCGTGGTCGAAATCTAAATGGGAAAGGATAAGATGGCTAAAGATCCTGTTTGCGGAATGTACGTCGACGAGAGCAGGGCCTTGTATAAAACAAGCGTTGCCGATGTCACGTACTATTTCTGCAGCGAGACATGCTTGAGGACGTTTGAAAGGCCAGAAATCGAGATTAGAAATCTGAAGTACCTCGTTGCGTTTGGCGCGATAATATCCGCATTGGTGCTCTCTTTTTCATTCTTGGTGAAGATAAGCAACTTCCTGCTGTTCGCGCTCGCCACCCCCGTTCAGTTAATAGCTGGCTGGAGGTTTTACAGAGGAACTTACGACTCGATTAAGCAGAGGGCCGTAGGCATGGACACTCTAATAGCCATCGGAACTTCCGCAGCATGGGGCTTCAGCACCTTGGTCACGTTCTTGCCACAATTTGCTGGGAAGGAGGTGTATTTCGACACGTCAGTTGTCATAATCACTTTCATCTTGATCGGGAAGCTGCTTGAAGACATCGCGAAAGGGAAGGCCTCAGAATCCATTAGGAAGCTGATGGACCTTCAACCCACGATCGCGAGGGTCGTCAGGGGCGGAGAGGAGAGAGAATTACCTGTTGAACAAGTTGAGGTCGGCGATGTCGTCGTTGTTAAGCCTGGTGAAAGGATTCCCATAGACGGCAGGGTGATCAAGGGATATTCAACTGTAGACGAATCCATGGTTACCGGCGAATCGATTCCGGTGGATAAAAATATCGGCGATGAAGTGATCGGCGCAACGATGAACATAAGTGGTGCGTTCAAATTTAAAGCCACCAAAATTGGTCAGGACACCACCCTGTCTCAGATAATTAAACTAGTCGAGGAGGCCCAGATAAGAAAGGTCCCGATCCAGAGGCTCGCGGACAGAATCTCGGCGCATTTCGTCCCGGCCGTGATAGCCATCGCTGTGATATCTTTCTTGGTCTGGAGCTTCCTGTTAGGTAAGGGCGCGATATTTTCCCTCACGATTTTCGTGTCGGTCCTGATCGTTGCCTGTCCATGCGCTCTAGGTTTGGCAACCCCAACGGCGATTTTAGTCGGAACCGGAAAGAGCGCCGAGAACGGCATTTTGATAAGGGGCGGGGAGGCTTTGGAAACCGCCCATAAGATAACCACCGTGGTCTTTGATAAAACTGGGACCCTGACAAAGGGCAAGCCCGCAGTCACGGATACAGTAGTCTCCTCTGGCGCGAAGGAGAACGATGTCCTGAAGCTGGCGGCGATAGCTGAAAAAGGGTCGGAGCACCCGATCGGCAATGCGATAGTTCAAAGGGCGGAAGAGCAAAAAATGGAGATCCCAGGCGCCACTTCATATAGAACTTTCCCAGGGAAGGGGATCAGGGCAGAATTCTCTAGGGGGACAATTTTGGTTGGAAATCGGATTTTTATCGAGGAGAGCGGTATTTCAGCAGATGAGGCCGAGCCGGGGCTACAGAGATTGGAGGGGGAGGGGAAGACGTCTATTATCGTCGCCTACAGGGGCAAAGTGATAGGCATCATAGCAGTAGCCGACGTCCCTAAGGAATATTCGAAGGAGGCGGTAGGTGAGCTGCACAGGATGGGGAAAGAAGTGATTATGATTACAGGCGACAACGAAAAGACGGCTATGGCAATAGCGGAGCAACTTGGCATAGATCGAGTACTGGCTCAAGTTCTGCCCCAGGATAAAGCAAATGAGATAAAAAAACTTCAGGAGGAGGGAAAAGTCGTCGCAATGGTGGGGGACGGAATAAACGACGCACCAGCCTTGGCTCAAGCTGATATAGGCATGGCGATAGGTAGCGGCACGGATGTGGCGAAGGAGACCGGGAACATTGTTTTAATAAAGGAGGATCTTAGAGATGTCGTCACCGCCATAGATTTGAGCGGCTATACCATCAGGAAAATAAAGCAGAACCTATTTTGGGCGTTCTTTTATAACTCAGCTGGAATTCCAATAGCTGCGGGCGTGCTTTATCCTCCGTTTGGATTCTTGCTCAACCCAATCATCGCCGGGATCGCTATGGCGTTCAGCTCGGTAACCGTGGTCACGAATTCGGTGCTCATGAAATTGTATAAGCCGAGAATTAAGGGGAAGGAGGTGGAAATGTTGGCTAAGGATCCGGTTTGCGGTATGAGCGTGGATGAGCGAAGAGCAGTCTATAAAACAGAGTACAAAGGGAAAACCTACTTCTTTTGCTCGCCGGGGTGCAAAGATACCTTCGAGAAAAATCCGGGAAAATATACCAAGTAAAGTGAATTATCATTAGCCAGTAGGGGCAATTTTCTGATCTTTTCCACGTTGAATTCTTCCCTTTTGCCAGACGCTTTTACCACGTACATTTTGATCAATCCATTTTTTTCGGTTGAGATATCATAAAACTCTTAATTACCCCAAATTGATTCGATAAAAAAGTTTATACGGACCAAAATGAGCTTATCAGGGAGTTATAATGATAGAGGTAAGATTTCACGGTCGTGGCGGGCAAGGAGCGGTTACCGCAGCAAGATTGCTAGCTGAGGCAGCGTTCAATGAGGGAAAATACTGTCAGGCTTTCCCATCATTTGGCGCCGAGCGAAGGGGTGCTCCAGTACTGGCATTCACCCGTATCGATAACAAGCCGATAAGGATCAGAACGCTGGTATATGAGCCAAATTATGTGGTGGTGCTCGACCCGACATTACTCGAGGTTATAAATGTCGCGGCTGGCCTGAAGAAGGGTGGCATTATAGTGGTTAATGCTAAAGAGGTCCCCGAAGAGCTTAAAGCTTGGAAAGTCGCGACCGTGGATGCGACGACCATATCGCTCGAGTTTTTAGGCTCCCCCATCACTAACACGGCTATGCTTGGAGCTTTCGCGAGAGCTACAAAGCTTGTCTCGCTGAACTCCATGGTTAAGGCGATAGAGGGATACTTCGGGGGGAAGCTCGCAGAAAAGAACGTTGCCGCGGTGAAGGCAGCATATGAACAAACCTCAATCTAATTTCTCCAGTTTTACAATTTACTTAAACTTTTTATTTGAATTTGTCACTATATAGATAGGTGGTTGTACGACAAAACTGACGGCTGGGGCGGTAATAATCGAGCCTGGAAGTTCGACGAAATATGAGACCGGTAGCTGGCGCAATTTTAGACCGGTAGTTGACGAGAAAAAGTGCACTGGATGCGGGATGTGCTGGCTCTTCTGCCCCGACAGCGCGGTCAAAAAAGGTAAGCCAGCCACGATAGATTTACGCTACTGCAAGGGTTGCGGCATATGCGCGAACGAATGTCCATTCAAGGCCATAATCATGGTCCCGGAGGGTAAACGTTGAGACAGGTCCTTACGGGTAACGAGGCTGCATCGATCGGGGCTAAGTTGGCCCGGGTCAATGTGATTGCCGCATATCCCATAACTCCCCAAACAGCGGTGGTTGAAAAGCTCTCTGAGTACGTGGCCAACGGCGAGCTTAAAGCGGAGTACATGAGGGTGGAGTCGGAGCATAGTGCGCTCAGCGCCTGCATCGGGGCATCAGCCGTTGGAGCAAGAACTTTCACAGCAACTTCATCTCAGGGACTGATGCTGATGAGCGAGATGCTTTTTGTAGCCTCTGGTCTACGCCTGCCAATAGTCATTGCCAATGCGAATCGAGCCCTCTCCGCGCCTCTGAATATCTGGTGCGACCAACAGGACTCATTCACTGTTCGGGACTCGGGCTGCGTTCAGGTCTACTGCGAGAATAACCAAGAGATCATCGATTCGATAATTCAGGCCTACCGGGTTGCGGAGGAACTTTTGCTTCCCGTGATGGTTTGTTACGACGGATACATACTTTCCCACACCGCTGAGCCAGTTGAGGTCCCGGATCAAGCCGAGGTAGATAAATTTTTGCCACCCTACAAACATCCACACCCTCTCGAACCAGAAAAGCCGGCAACGATGGGGCCTGTGGGCGTACCTGAGTACTACGAGGAGTTCAGGTCCATGCTGCAGCAGGCGATGTTGGCGGCCAAGCATAAACTAATAGAAGTCGACAGGGATTGGGGCAAGAGATTTGGAAGACGTTACGGTCTGTTCGAGCGATACAAGAGCGATGATGCGGATATTTTACTGCTAACCGCAGGATCGCTTAGCAGCAGTGCCAAGGAGCTAATAGATCGATATCGCAAGCGGGGCGAGAAGGTCGGATTAGTCAAGGTGCGGGCGTACAGACCATTTCCAGGCGAGGAATTGGTCGAGGCGCTTAGTCATGCGAAGGCGGTTGCGGTGCTGGAGAAGGATATTTCGATCGGCTGGGCTGGGGCACTTTTCACTGATCTTTCATCTGCATTCGTGGACGTCAAAAGAGGTCCATTGATGATTAACTTCATTTGCGGCTTGGGCGGGCGCGATGTTTCACCGCTTCAGATAAGAGAAGCTATTCGAGCCGCAGCTAAGGCCGCTGAAACCGGTGAGGTCAAGAAGCCTGTGCGCTGGCTTGGGTTGAGAGAGAAGGTAGTGGGGTTGGGAATGTGACGGCAGCTTTACCGGGAATACCAGAGGAAGAATACGTGGCGTCCGGGCATCGAGCATGCGCGGGCTGTGGGTGCGTCTTGGCGATGAGGTACGTGCTCAAAGCCTTGGGTAAGGATGTTGTTGTAAGCATGGCTACGGGCTGCATGGAGGTTGTCACAACACCTTATCCAGAGAGTTCCTGGCGCGTCCCATGGATTCACTCGGCATTTGAAAACGCCGCGGCCACAGCTTCCGGAGTGGCGGCCGGTCTCAAGGCTTTGAATAGGAAGGGCGTAAAATCGGTCGCCATCGCTGGGGACGGCGGCACGGCTGACATAGGCCTTCAGGCCCTGTCCGGAATGGTAGAGAGGGGAGATAACGTGCTTTTCGTCTGCTACGACAATGAGGCTTACCAGAACACTGGAATTCAACGGAGCGGGTCTACACCATTTGGTGCATGGACCACGACCACTCCAATAGGGAAGCTTATGAGGGGAAAAGATAGGCCAAAGAAGAACCTTCCAGCGATAATAGCTGCTCACGGCGCTCCTTATATTGCGACAGCGTCCATAGCATACCCGCTTGATTTTATTAAGAAGCTCAAGAAGGCTTCAGCAATTGAGGGCCCAACATATGTCCACGTTCATGCTCCATGCGCGCCTGGCTGGAGGATAGAGAGCAACAAGACGATCGAGGTTGCCAGGCTTGCGGTGCTTACAGGCTCATGGGTTCTTTACGAGATAGAGAATGGCAAGGTTAATGTTACCTTCAAGCCGCCCAAGCGCAGACCTATCGCTGATTACCTAAAACTTCAGGGGCGATTTAGACATCTAACAGACGAGGAGATTACGGAGATCCAGCGGATGGTTGATGATCAGTGCAAAGGCTTCGACATCGAGTGAGAAGCGTAGGACAACTAATCAAGAATTATATCGGAAAGAGGTAATATTGCTAGGATGAATCTAATGAGAAAAGTTTTGATCACAGCTGCCATAATTCTTTTGGTACTGATAGTTGGTGGAGCTATAGTAGAAAACATGGTTACAAGGGATAAATCATCTGACGCACGTGTTCCATACCTGCGCGGTTTTGTATACAACGGCTATGACAACATGCTACAATTTTTAGACCACATGAATGGAAGCAACATGATCATGGCTTGGTACGGTGATTGGAACGAGGGCAGGTCAGGCGGAGCGGCATGTGCGATTACAGAGATAGCAAAACAATACAACTTTACTCCACTTGTAATATTCCAGTTCTTCCATCAGGATAACGGCCAACTTCTTCGCCCCCTCGATAACGCAAATAGAGAGAACTATAGGGAAATCGTGGAAAATTATGTAGAAAAGTACAATCCGAGATGGTTGGGTCTAGGTATAGAGGTCAATTTATTGTATGAGAAAAATCCTCAATATTTCAATGAATTTGTCTCATTTTACAACGATGTCTACGATGATGTAAAGGCGAAGTCTCCAGAAACAAAAATTTTCACAGTATTTCAGCTCGAGGCTATTAAAAGTCTAAGCGGTTTGTCGGGATCACACCAGCAGGCGTGGCAACTTATAGATAAATTCAAGCTCGACGCAGTTGGATTCACTACTTACCCTGAGCTGGTGTTCAAGAAACCGAGCGAAATTCCGGATAATTACTATGCGGAGATAGTACTGCACACGAGTAAGCCCATCCTATTCACCGAGGTTGCATGGGCGTCAAAGCCGCTGAACGCTATGTGGGACGCCGACACTACGGAGAATACGCAGGCTGAGTTCGTAGCGAGGTTCTTCAACCTTACAAAAGGCTTTAACAAGGAACTCGTCGTGTGGGCGTTCATGCACGATTTGCCTGACAGCTTTGGTGTATTCAAGGACATGGGTCTAAGAACGACTGATGATACGGCCAAGCTCGCATGGGATGTTTGGGTTGGCTCTTAGCTCTTGGAACAGTAGATGGTGCTTAACTATCCATCTCTTTAAGATTATGAATGTTAGCGAGGAAATCGAGAGGGACTGAACATAGACGAAAAATAGAATTGGAGCCTCATAAATTATCTGTAATTATTAAGAATAGAAAACGTAGGTAGGTCAAACTTGCCAACCCGCGCCGAAATAGCAGTTACAGGCATAGTGCAGGGTGTGGGTTTTAGACCTTTTGTTTATCGGCTCGCCACGCACCACGGTTTAGTGGGGTTTGTTCGCAACCTCGGGGACGCAGGCGTCGAGATCGTGGTCGAGGGCGAGAGGCGAACCATCGAGGCTTTTGCTCTAGCTCTTCGTTCTGAGCAACCTCCGTTAGCTAGGATAGAGGACGTCAAAATCGTATGGGGGCAGGCTTCTGGTGAATTCTCGGCATTCAATGTTGTAGAAAGCGAGAAAAGGGGCTCAGGGGAGCGCTCGGTACTGCCGCCCGACCTGGCCCTCTGTGATGACTGTCTGAAAGAAATGTTAAATCCGATCGATCGCCGCTACCTCTACCCATTTATAACGTGCGTCAACTGTGGTCCTAGGTTCACCATTGTCGAGGAGTTGCCATATGACCGCCCTCGAACATCGATGAAGGTCTTCCCACTCTGCCCTGACTGTATTCGTGAATACACAGATCCGGCAGATAGAAGATATCACGCGGAGCCGACCTGCTGTCCCTTGTGCGGGCCGAAGCTCGAGCTTTTTGATGCAAATGGCGATCGCGTTGACGGCAATAATTTGACGCTCGAGGTTGCTAGGTTGTTGGACAAGGGTAATACAGTAGCCATAAAGGGGATCGGTGGAATCCATTTAGCAGCGAAGACGACGGATGATGAGGTTTTAACCCGTCTGCGTAGGGAATTCAACCGGCCCCAGCAACCGTTTGCGATAATGTCGAAGGACCTCGAAACCGTCCGCACTTTTGCCGAGGTCAACGAGGTCGAGGCAGGGCTTCTAACCTCCTACAGGCGTCCTATAGTAGTTCTGAATAAGTCATCGAACTATACTCTTTCCGAGCTCGTTTCGCCCGGGCTAGACTCCGTGGGGGTGATGCTGCCATATTCTGGAATTCACCACCTGATATTAGGATACGGGAAGGATCCGGCGTACGTTATGACGAGCGCAAATGTTTCTGGTATGCCGATGTTGATAGACAATGCAGAGGCCATTGCGAAGCTCCGGGGCTCGGTCGATTATTTCCTTCTCCACAACCGCAAAATAGTTAATCGGTGCGATGATTCGGTGGTCAAGGTCATCGACGGTAAGCCGACTTTTTTGAGGCGTTCCCGAGGTTGGGTTCCAGAACCCCTGAAGCTCTCGTTTAAAAGTGCAGTGAGTGTTCTAGCTTTGGGCGCGGAGCTCAACGCCACAGTCGCCCTCCTGGTGAACGATAGGTGCTTTATAAGTCAGCACATAGGAGACACCACGAAGTTTGAGACACTCAGCTACCTGCAGGAGGCTGCACAGCACCTGATGCACATACTTAACCTGGACCACGTTGACATTGTTGCCCACGATCTGCACCCAGGTTACGCTACCACCAGAATCGCGCCACATTTGGCCGATCAGTTGGGAGCTAAGACGATATCGGTTCAACATCATCATGCTCACCTTTCGAAGTTGCTGGCAGAACATGGGTTGGAAGAATTCGTGGGAGTCGTGGCTGATGGGATAGGCTATGGAAGCGATGGCACGGCTTGGGGGGGTGAGGTCATGGTCGCTGATATGGGGTCCTTCGAACGAGTTGGTGGACTTATGAAGCAGCCAATGCCAGGGGGGGACCTAGCCACGCGATTTCCAGCTCGGATGGTGGCGGGTATCCTCAGGGGAGCGCTCGATCCCTCTGAGATCGAACAAATCCTCAAGGAGTTTTGCTTGAGAGGTTTTAGATACAGCGACCGCGAGATCAGCGTGGTTCTCCGCCAGCTTAAGCGCGGCTTGAATATATTCTGGACTAGCAGCTGCGGCAGGGTTCTTGATTCGGTAGCTTGCATTCTTGGAATTTGCTGTGAGCGCACCTACGAAGGTGAACCTGCGATCAAGCTTGAGGCTGCGGCGGAGGGGAGTGATCCAGATCGTTTGAGGCTAAAAACCGCTATCAAGATCGTGAACGGCATGAAGGTCTTAGATACTTCACATTTTCTAGTGGATATTATAGATGCGCTTCGAAAGAGCGTGCCTAAAAAGCAAATAGCAGCGGCGGCTCAGCGGGCTTTGGCAGAAGGTCTAGCCGAAATCGCAATCGATGTCGCTTCTGCTAGGGGCATTAAAATGGTAGGGGGATCTGGAGGGGTTTTTTACAATCGAGCGATAACCTCAACAGTGCGAAAGTCCGTCGAGGGAGCGGGATTGAAGTTCATTCAACACGAGCTCCTACCACCTGGCGATGGCGGGATTTCTGTCGGTCAAGCGGTTGTCGCGGCGCATCGTGCATACTAGTTAAATAACATGATGCATTTCATTAAAGAAAGATCACGATCATCGGATTCTGACTAAACAGCGGCTCGCGCAGCTTGAAAACATCGATCGGTAGGTCAAGGCCTCAAGTAAAGCGTGTGGGATTTATCGCTTAATTTATTTTAAAATAAGGAAAACGGCCGAGGTACATTAGTGTTTTATCACCAAGACCACGCCGATGATCACCACTATGACAACAATCGCCGCCACTAGAATTATTATTGGAATCCCACCTGCAGCCTTTGTTGTCGCCGTACTCGTAGTGCTGGCACTCACCGTAGAACTGGTCTGCGAGGTGGCTGTAACGGTTATTGTCGTTGAATCGCCATCAGTCGCGTTGTTCGGGATCTTGATGCTAAGCTTGATGCCGGTTCTTAAAGCCCCTCCCGCCAATGTGGTCGATGTGATTGAGAGTGTCGGACCCCAGCCCTTTGTGTCCGAGGCGGTCAAAGTGAACGTGTCAGTGCTCGTACCAGTGTTCTTGACTGTTACTGAGAAGTTGACTTCCTCACCGGGTCCATTGGACATGGAAGTGGGTGAGATCGAGACTTGCACCAGATTTTCAGTAACCCCTCCGACGACGCAGCGGGCCACGCAGCTCGCACTATTGTTCACGGCACTATTCGTTTGAGAAGTTGCGGTAACTGTTACGTTATCGCGCGTGTTGTTCTCCGCGTCGCTGGGGATGGTGACGGTCAGCGTTGCCGTGCCCGAGGCCCCCACCGCAAGCGAAAGCGTCGAGGACGAGAGGCTAAGCGACCAGCTGGCATTATCGCTCTTTGTTAGAACGTAATTGTCTGCCACGCCACCCGTGTTCGTCACCGTCACGGTATAGGTGAGAGCTGCGCCGGGCGAATTGTCTTTAGAAGTCGGTGAAATGGATACTTCTACCCCCAGGCCGATACCAGCTTGCGCTATGCAGCTGTTTTCAGCGCTTACTCCAGTCCCCGTCGCTGTGACTCGTATATTATCCCTGGTGCCGATATCCGCGCCGCTGGGGATGGTGACGGTCAGCGTTGCCGTGCCCGAGGCCCCCGCCGCGAGCGGCAACGATGTGGGGGAAATCGTCCGACTCCAGCTTGGGCTTGCGTTATCAGCAGTACTCAAAGAATATGTGTCCGAAACATTACCCTCATTCTTGACCGTTACGGTGAACGTAACGTTATCCCCGGGTAGACTGCTCTTATAGCTCGGCGATATGGAAACGGAAACCATTCGGTTCTCAATCGGCGGAGTATAGGTGACCTGTAGGAAAGGATGTACGCGGCTGTCCCACCATTCCATTGCCTCAAATTGGCGGTTATTGCTTGGGAGACAGTTGTCCGCTGGGCGCACGCAGAAGCTTGCAATTTTATCTCCATCTCCTGCAAATTCCTGCTGGACGAAGGATGTGACGTCCCAATAATACGGTTTCGGCTCGAGATCACTTCCATAACCTACAACTTTGGTGTCAAGGACGGCTCCGAGTGCTGGCTTATCATACCAAGTTATTGCCAGCTCATACCAAGTGTCATCCTCGACCCCGCAGGCCAACATCTCCTGGGGGGCACCATATGCGCTATAGGCGAAGAGGTATAGCCTTGCCTCACTTATTTCTGACTCGGGTGGGATATCATCAAGGTTTTCGAACATGAGGTACGCCCATTGATTATCAGTCTGATAGCGCCCGATGTTTAGGTGTGTGTTATCGCCAAAGTTAAGATTCTCACTAAGGTCACTGTTAACGTATGAGTCTTGTGTCACCTCAAGTCGTTTGGCAGCATGCGCTATAGTAGTGTAATGATTATTAACATCTGAATTTTCACTATCGGTCGCGGTCACAATTATCTCGTCTTCGGTGCCAAGGTGGGCGCCGGGGGGTATGGTAACGCTCATTATAACCGTCTGGTTCTCATCCTGGCCCAACCTGATTAAATAATTGTCGAGGGTCGGACTCCAACCGGAGTCATCGTCAACTTTGAGATCGATTGTTAAATCCACATTTTCGGCGCCGGGGATGGGAACACTGACGTTGAAGACTCTGACCCTATACGTTATCGTTTCGCCGGGCATGCCCACCTGGTAACTCGGTATGATATACACGCCTATAGCTTTCCCTAATTGGACTAAAGAGCAACCACCGTATGCGCGGATCGTATTCCTTCCACCAGTAGCGGCCTGATAGGTTGCACCTATCGGGTGCGCGGTATCAACATCGACAATGGGCGCGTATTGGCGGTTTCCCCCCGGAATAGGAACATCGATGTTTTTGCTGGACCGCTCATCCCCATTGATAACATCATCGTATACGGAGTCCGATTGGAAGCCAAATAATTTACTCCCATAGCCAAAGCCGAGGTTGGTTAAAACCTTGTTCATGACCCTGTAAAAGTTACCCTTGGGACCCGGACCGAAAAAGTCGCTCCCGCACATGATGAGCAGGCCCTTGCCCCCTTCAACAAAGCCTTTGATGGCCTGAACATCAGAATCCGGTAGTAGGCCTGGATCACCGCCCACCGCGGCACTCCCGAGCTGCAATTCCGGCAAGACGAGGATATCATAGGGCGCCAGCATCCCTGAAGTGATTGGAGTGGTGTTGACTCCGGTGATTGTATAACCTTTATTGTCGAGCTTTTCTATCAGATTGACGCATGCCGATGAAGTGCAGTAAACACCATATCCATCGAACCAGAGCACATTTTTCCCGGATGATAGCCACTGAAAGATCGCATCCATGAGGGCGGCGAAATTGTCGCTGGATGGATTCAAGCGGCACTCAGTGATGATGCCAGAAGCGACCACCCTACCAGTGCCGATATCCTCAGCCATCATCATCGGTGGGTTATCGCCTTGGACGTATGTTTTTAGAGGCACAGGAGGGTTGTTATTGTAACTATATGCCGTGTCCTTGCCCCGCACGAAGATATTGGTTACATCCGGATTCACTTTAGCTTCAGATGAGTTGGTCAGGGCCAATAGCGGAACCGCTAACGAAGCAACAACAAAAATTGAAATTAGTGCCACTTTGAGATGTCTTGCTTTCACATATTTCCTCCCCAGCATTTTCATAAAAATTGATGATTGTCCTATTTAAAACTATTGGAATTTTGGGATTTCAAGAGGATATCATGCACTGAAAGTTCAGTAGTTGCGGAAATCAGCGGCAGTTAAGCACAACATGCGTAAAATCCGACGCAGCAAATGCTGGCTTGATGAATTAGAAGGGCCTTATCACTAGAACCGCGGCGATTATCACCACAATGACGACCACAGCCCCCACGTACACCCATGGGGAAATACCTCCAGCTACCGTCTTCGCCGTCGCAGTGCAAGTGGCGCCGCCGCTCTTCGTTGGATCTCCCCTTGAGATAGCGGTGACTGTTATCGCAGTTGAATCACCATCGATCGCATCACTTGGTATGGTGACACTTACGACTACTGTGATATTCCCACCTGCTGGAATCGTGAGCATGTTTTCAGAGAGGGTTGCCCCCCAGCCAGCGTCATCGTTCACTGTCAAGTCATAGCTGTCATCGGCGTCGCCCGTATTCTTGATCGTGACAGTAAATGATAAGCTCTCGCCCGGTAAGCCCGTTTTCTCACTCGGGGATATCGTCACCTCGACTCCCATGCCGATTGTGACGATGGCATGAGCCGTGCAGCTCGCGCTGTTCTCGATCGTGTTGTCGATCATCGAGCGAGCAGTGACCGTTATATTGTCGCGAGTGCCGTTCTTAGCGTTTTCTGGTATGGTGGCGGTCAATGTAACCGTTCGACTTGCCACGTTATCAACGTTTGAAATGGAGTTCTCGGATAGAGTTAGCGTCCAAACCGAGTTATCGCTCACCTTCAAGTTGTAATTGTCCGCCACGTTGCCTGTGTTCGTCACGATTACCCTGAACGCGACGTTCTCCCCGGGTTCACTGCTGTTTTCCGTTGGGGAGATTTCGACCCTGACACCTCTGCGGATGGCAGTGACTTGCAATATGCACGAGTTCTCGTTCTCGACAGTGTTGTCGTACCGGGATTGGGCAATGACCCTGATATTGTCCCTCCTGTAGGCGGCGGCGTTATCTGGGATCCTGACCGTGAGCGTGGCGTTACCGGAAGCTCCCTTGGCGATTAATAAACTTGATGGGAAGACACTGAGGGACCAGTTCTCGTTGTCCCTCGCGCTCAGCGTGAAGTTGTCCGTGACGTCGCCCGTGTTCGTCACCGTGGCAGTAAATGTGGTGCTCCCACCGGGCACATTCTCCTGGTAGCTCGGACTGATCGAAACCCTCACACTCCTTGTGAAAGATTTCACGAGTACAGTGCAGTTATCATTATCACTTGTGTTGGGGTCCTTCCCAGAAGTGGCGATGACCTTCAGGTTATCCCTCATGCCTGGCGTCGCGTTATCTGGTATCTTGACCAACAGGTAGGTTGTATAGGCTTCACCTACTCCGACCTCGAAAAAGTTATCGTCAAATCTTAGGTTCTCCCACCCCGCGTCGTCCACAACCGTTAGGTGGTAGTTGTCATTTTCGATCCCATCGTTTTTGACTTTTATGACGAATTCGAAGCTGCTCCCAGGAAGTCCTTCGTAGGACGTAGGAGTGATCTCCTTAATACTCACCTTAAGATGAATTGCGTGGGCGGTGCAATTGTCGTTATCGTACGCGACGCCCCTTTTCATATTCTCACCGACGATCTCGAGGTATGGCCACAAGTTTTCATTGTAGTAGTCTTTCGAGTAGGCGCTAGCAGCATCCCAATTATTCTCTGTACCTTCATTTTTCAGGCACCAGCTGGCTTTGTTATCGCCTTTGAGCTCCTGCAGTACATCGGAAGTCACATCCCATTGTTTCAAGCCGATAGCATTATACAGAAGTATGCTGTCGGTCGGGGTTTGGGCTCGTGAGGGCATATTGTTCCAAGTTATCGTGTTCTCCGACCAATTGTCGTTCTCCGAGAAGTAGGCCCCGGTCAACGCCCCACTACCTGCCTCTTGGACATAAAAGAAATAGGGCGATAACTCTGCGCTCGCCAGACTTTCAGCGCCTTCTGGCAAAGACAAATTGAACTTCAACCATGGTATCTTGGCATAGAAACCTGCCGTTGTAGGCGAAATAGATAACTCCTCTGTGTTAAATGTTGTATTTGGTTTATCGTACTCGACATATGCGTCATCGCTCGGGTAGACCACCTTCGTTAACAAGGCTTGAGCGACCGTGGCCTTCCATATGACGGTTATATTGTCCGTAGTGCAATGGACTGCGCCTGAGGGGACGGTAATCGTGAGCTTGTATGTCCTATCTTCACCCGGGAGGACGTTTCTGAAGGGATCTGGCTTATTCCAAGTCCAGTTTTCATTGCCGATCACTTTGACGAACTCGAAATTTTCTATGACCGTACCCGTGTTCGTGATCGTCACATCATAGTAGAGTTTTTGGCCAGGGAATTCACTTTGGTATTTCTGTGAGACGGACACCATCAGGTCCACCTTACCCGCGTGAGCTATACAGCTCGAGTTGTCCTTCACGGTATTATCGGCCCACGAAGTCGCGATGACGGTTATGTTGTCCCTGGTGCAAAAGTTTGCATTCTCCGGTATGGTTACGGTTAGCGTCGTCGTCCCGTTCTCGACCGCTGAAACCCCCGTGTTTTCGGGCGAGATCGAAAGGCCCCAGCCCGAGTTATCTCTCACGGTCAGCCTGAAGTTATCGTTCTCCGAGCTGGTGCTGGTGCTCCAGACATTAACGGTGTAGGTGAGGTGATCCCCGGGGACAACGCTCGTGACCGGCGGCGGGTAAATTGATACATGCAGGGCCATGGAATGGGCGGTACAGCTTATGCTTTTGCTCGCCCCCGTATTATCTTGTGGAGTTACGGTGATGGTTATATTGTCTTCGGTACAAGGCACGGCATTCTCAGGTATCTTAACCCTCAGCGTCACCGTCCCGTTCTCGCCCGGTGGCACGTTCTCAAGCAGGTTCTCTAGTGTCGGCCCCCAGCCTGCATTATCTGTTACACTAAGGTTGTAGTTCCTGTTTTCCCAGCCTAGGTTTTTCACTATTACATCATAGGTGAGATTTTCTCCATGCGGGCGGCTTTGGTAGCTCGGTGAGGTTGATACTTGCATCGACCACCGCCCCATGCTGTAAGTGGTATATAGATATGGCCAGAGCGTCGGTGCCTGCCTTCTCGAGTAAAAAATGGCATAATGATCTGGTGGATCGTTTTCTCCAATATCAATCATGCAGACACTCACAATCTTATCATTTTCGAATTGCTCCATAAGGAAGGGGGTGATGTTCCATTCGTACAAAGTATAGCTTTTAGTCACCTCCATATTATCGCTAATGGCTTCCCCTATCTTAGGACTGTTGTTCCATGTTATTGTGTTCTCACTCCAGTTATCATTATCCACGCGATAGCATCGCACGTTTGCCATGTGGTTATCATAATCTCTATAGGTTGTGAGGCGAAGCGTCCCTCCAGCAAATTTCGAGCCCGCGAGGAGAGATATCCCGCTAAGGTCGAACTTTAAGAATATTCTTTTCGGATAATTATCCATTCTTCCGATGTAAAAATAATCATCACTGTTGAAATTGTTATCAGGATATTTACCCCACACATAGGAATCATCGATTGGTGTAATATTTTCGCCAGCTTCTCCCTTCGAGAACGCGATGCAAGAGTTCTCGGCCAACACGTTCTCATTCTCAGCCGATTTCACGGTGACTGTTATGTTGTCTGTCGTACCCTCCGGGGAGTACCAGGAAACTGGTACATAGAGAGTAGTTGTTTTGTTCTCGCTTGGCGAAAGGACAAAGGCACCCACCTCAACCTCGAGGTACGGGTCAGAGCCCGTCCCCCCGAATTCCCTCGAGCGGAACCTTGCCCAGTGCTCTCCACCCACGTTCTCATTTTCGCTCACCATGCAGAAGCTTGCATTATCATCGCCCACGAACTGCTGTTCGACAAAAGATGTGACCGTCCATGAATACCAACCAGGGCTAGTCACCCCTTGATTGTCAAGATTTTCCCCTACTCCGGGTTTGTTGTCCCATGTTATCTTGTTCTCCACCCAATTATCGTTATCGATGGAGAAGCATCGCACGTTTTCTTTTACACCAGCATAGGTGTTCTCTGCATAGACATATAGTTTAACGTTTTTGATCGTCGAGCCAGCCGGGATCGAGGACAGGTCGAACCTGAGGAACGACCTGACCGCGCCAGCATCCTTGCGCCCAACATCAAAGTAGTTGTCCTCCCCGAAGTTGTTGTCAGGTAGATTTTCCCTTATGCAGGCATCTGCAGCCGGGTAAATCTTAGGGATTTCAATCTTGGGGTTCCAGCTCGGGTAATTGTCGGCGTTATCCTTAACCGTTAGCCTGAAATTGTCAATGATCGTGCCCAAGTTATTGACGGTCACTGTATAGGCGAGGCGCTCCCCTCTGGCGCCTTCTTTATACTGTGGCGAAATCGACATGCTGACCTCTGTGTAGCCAGCTTGGGCTATGCAGCGCGTGTTGTCCTTCACGGTGTTATCTTTCCACGAAGTCACGGTGACGGTTATATTGTCCCGAGTGTCAAGTGCTACGCCCCCCGGAATGGTTACGGTTAGCGTCGCCGTCCCGTTCTCGATGGCTGAAACTTCGATGTTCTCCTGAAGTGAAAGCGGCCAACCCGAGTTATCGCTCACGGTCAGCCTGAAGTTATCATTCTCCGAGCTGGTGCTCCAGACCTTCACGGTGTATGTGAGGTTATCCCCTCGAATGCCGCTCTGATATTCGGGCGTGATAGACATATGCACGGCCAGAGAGTGGGCTATGCAGCTTCCTGAGCGGTTTTCATTGTCATCGGTCTGCGAGGTGGCGGTGACGGTTATATTGTCACCCGTGCAGGGCGTGGCGTTGTCCGGGATGGTAACAGTAAACGTCTTGCTTTTATTATCACTCTGTCCGACATTCTCGATCTTGTTCTCTAGGAGTGAAAGCGGCCAGCTAGAGTTATCGCCGATCGTCAAATAATAGTTATCCTGGAAGTCCACATTCTCCGTAGTGTTACTCACCGTCACTGTGTATGTGAGGTTATCCCCCCGAAATCGGCTCTGGAAGCTTGGCGAGATAGAGACCTCAAAGGTCACTCGGGCGAGGTGTGCTACGCACTTATTCTCAGCTCTCACATCTTCGTTCTCAACCAGGATGGCTACGACGCTGACGTTGTCTCTCGTGCAGGGCGCAGCGCTCTCCGGTATCGTGACTCTGAGTGTGGTCATTCGGTTCTCGCCAGGGAGCACGTTATCGAATTGAACGTTATCGAGAGCATTAGGCCATGTCAGATTATCACTGTTCTCCAACCTGAAGTTATCTTTGATGCTCCCCCTATTCCAGACGGTCACTGTGTAGGTGAGCGTCCACCCGCGGAGGCCTGCATTCTCGGCGGGGGAGATCGAGACCTCCACGCCCCTGATGATTATTGCGTGGGCTATACAGCTCGCATTGTCATTCACGGTGTTATCGGTCCACGAAGTCGCGATGACGGTTATGTTGTCCTCTAGGCGCGTCCTCGCATTTTCTGGTATCCTGACCCTGAGCGTTGTCGTCCTGTTTTCACTTTCTGGAATATCGTAGAGATTATCATTATCGATCCTCGGCCCCCAGCCAGCATTATCGCTGACAGTCAGGTTGTAATTATCCCTTGATCTACCTCTATTGGTCACGGTAACCGTGAATGTGGCGTTTTCCCCGGGCCAGGCGCCGCCGTTGTCGAGGGAAGAAATCGAAACATCAACACCACCTAGAGCGGCATGGGCTATGCAGCTCGCGTTGTCCTTCTTTGTGTTGTCCCCTTGGGAAGTGGCGGTGACAGTTATGTTGTCCCTCGTGCAAGGGATTACGGCATTTTCTATGTGAACGTGTAGCGTTGTCGTCCTGTTTTCACTTTCTGGAATATTCTCTAACCGCGTGTTATCGAGCGTTATATTATCTCCCCAGCCAGCGTTATCACTGACGGTCAGGTTGTAATTATCCTTTCCCATGTTTCCGGTGTTTTTGACGGTAACGGTGTAAGCCAGATTTTCGCCGGACAGGTTTTCTTGACTACCTGGCGAAATCGAAATATCTACGCCTCGGCCGAGCACCTGTACGGTTATCGGGCCGGCGGGTACTGTGACTGTACCCGGCTCCCACACAGTTATCTGATCCATCGAGAAGTAGATATCTTGGTTCTCCGGAGCGTGGAGGACGCCACCTTTACCTTGGGCTCGGAGCCATATGTCTACATAGAAGGTCCCGTTGGGCCATATGACAAGGTTCCCACCGCCATTATCCTTTATCTCGATCTGCCATCCATTGGGGAGCGCGTAGTACCATTCGTCTTCGGGTATACTGGGATCATATATATTTACGTTCTCCACGGGGGTGCCGTTCAAAGCTGGGTTGGAAGTGCAGTTCACCCAGTAGACCGATGGGGTGTTCTCCAGGGTGAAGTTCTCGTTTTCGTTGCCGTAGTTGTACCAGTAAACAGGACCCCAGGAGAACTCTCCAGCAGACGCTTTGTCAAATGTTATCGAGCCCCTCAGGAGGAATACCGCACCCTGCTGGACCGTGATTGGACTAGAAGGGGGGGTAGCAGAGGTCGCGGAAACCGGCACAGCGATGAGGAGCATCGAAAAAAATAGGATAAGGATCAGTGAGAGAGGAATCAGGCCATATTTGGGATCTTTACTCATTGCCGCCCTCCTTCGTATACCTCCATACCTTCGTATACCTCCATAATAACAGATGGTTTAGTTTATATACCCTCTCCGCCGCCCGCTCGTTTCATTGCAGCTTTAAGGTGGCGCATCTCCCCACTGACTCAGGATGTCCATGACTTCTGCCCTGAACGCGCTCTGCTGCTCCGGGTGATCTCCCCAGGCCGTTAGGATAGCCATATACCTAGCCCTGAGGTGGCTCTGGTGCACGGTGAAGCTCGCTATTGTTGAGATCACGTTCTCGGTATTATCTGTGGTCAGGACGAGCCTGGCTATCTGCACCGTTCCCCATGGATACCCTTCAGCTCTCCTGGGATGCGGGACGTTCTCGTTCTCTTTAACTTTTTCCGAGGTATTTTCCGGCGGCGTGAAGTTATGGATGACGCTCTCTGCCTGGAAGGTGACGTTGTCGTATCTGTAGAACTTCACGACTAGCTTTGACCCGGTGTAAAGCTGGAGGTCTTTCTCCAAGCTGACCTTGTACAGGTTCTCAAGCTTGAACGTCGCTCTTCCCATCCAAGGCAACGCCGCTTGGACGGTGATGGTGTCGTTGTCCGTTACTTCCGCATTGTCCACTGCAGTTGTGACGATGGTTATGTTATCCGTGGTGAAAACGATGTTCTCATTATCTGGTACGGAGACGGTCAACTTGGTCTCCCTGTTTTCGTTCTTTGGAATCTCAAGGTAATTGTTATCCAGCTTGAGCATCCAGCCGGCATCGTCATTATTTTCAAGTCGGTAATTTTCCCAGATGTTGCCCATATTCTTGACCGTGATGGTAAAGACAACATTTTCGCCTATCAAGCCAAACTGACTTCTCGGCTCAATCGACAATTCAACGCCCCTCACCACCTGGACATGGGCAATGCATGAATCGTTATCACTGACCGTGTTATCTGTTTGGGAGGTCGCGATTACCGTTATGTTGTCCTGGGTGCAGCCCGTCGCATTATCAGGTATTGCCACGGTCAGCGTTGCCTCACCTGAACTGCCGGAGGCAACTGATATTACGGTGGGCAAGCCGCTTAGGCCCCAACCCGCGTTGTCGACCACCTTCAAAGAGTAATTGTCATCTAAGTTTCCCGTATTCATGACGGTGACAGTGTATGTCAGCGTTCCTCCGTTCACGTTCTCCTGCCAGCTCGGCGAGACGGACGTTGATACCGCGTAGGGCGGGACGTAAATAACCTCGAGGTATGGATCGCGACCGCCGTATTCGCTCGCGCAAAATATGATGGATAGTTCCTCCGCTTCACCGTTTATCAAAAGGAACCTACCATCGTCTACACCGATGGATGGTTCGCTCTTATTATCGTTTACCCAAGTTAATCTGAAACTCGTAAAGGTATTAGCAGCATCATAATCAACCTTAAGTTGTGTTGACACCTCCAGATTATCCCAGCCGTGCGACATGAATTTGCCAGCATTATTTTCTCTGGTTGTGAGCATTTGATTGTCGAATTCACTCGCCGTTATATTTTCACCCCAGAACTGGTTCTCAACCCTATACAGCGCGACGTTTCCATCCCAGTTATCTGCAGCTAACCTATACATCCAAAGTTTCGCCGAGATTATGCCGGATCCCCGCGGGATACAGCTTATGTCGAATTTTAACTGCGATCTAGAATATCCTTTCGCATATTCGCCGAACGCGTAGATGTCTGCGGTTGAGTAAATCAAGGTCCTTATCTCAGTCTTCATCACCAATGCATGCGCTATGCAGCTTGCGTTGTCTTTTATGGTGTTATCGGTCTGCGAGGTTACGGTGACTGTTATATCGTCATCTGTGCCCTGCACCGCGTTCTCGGGTATGGTGACGGTGAGCGTGGCATTCTCGCTTTCATGCGGTGGGATATTTGTGAGGAGGTTATCTGAAAGTTCCAAAGGCCAGCCTATGATGTCGCTCACGACCAAGTCGTAGTTGTCCCCTAGCCCCCCCAAGTTCTTGACAGTTACAATATAGTTCAACGCTGTTCCAAGCGGCCCTTCATTGTAAGGGGGAGAGATGGATACCTCGACGCCTACTGGCAAAGCGGCGTGAGCAATGCAGCTATTCTCAGCACTTACATTATCCGGTACTGCGGTTGCGGTGACGGTGATGTTGTCCCTCGTGCAGGGCACCGCGTTCTCGGGTACGGTGACCCTCAGCATTGTTGTCCTATTATCGTTTCTTGGAACCACAAGCCAAGCATTGTCGAGCGTCGGGCTCCAGTTTTCGTTGTCATCGACCGTCAAGGTATAGTTCTCTTCAGTGTTTCCTGTGTTCTTAATCGTGACGGCATAGCTAAGCGTGCCGTTTGGTACATTTTCATTGAAACTTGGCGAAATGGATACTTCAACGCCACGGATAATCAGAGCATGAGCCACACAGCTGTCGTTGTTCTCGATTGTGTTGTCGGCTTTCGAGGTAGCAGTTATCATTACGTTGTCTCTCGTGCAGTTCTCAGTGCCCTCTGGAATGGGAACGCTGAGCGTCGTCTGTCTGTTCTCGTTTGGGCCGACGTTGTAGAAATTCTCGTTATCGAGGGTGGGATTCCAGCTAGGCAAAATATTGTCGCTGGCGATAAGGGTGTAATTGTCTGGGAAGTTGCCAGTGTTCTTGACTGTTACAGTATATTTGAGTGTCTCCCCAGGCGGGCCGCTATTTTCGTCCGGCGAGATCGACACCTCAATGTGTCTGAAGATAAGCGCATGCGCCTGACAGTTTTCGCTGTTTTCCACGTCCATATTTTCCATCGAGGTTGCAGTGACTCGTATGTTGTCGATTGTGTAAGCCAGTACATCGCTTGGCACGACGACGCTTAATACAATAGTGCGATTTTCATCTGGCTGAACATTGTCCAGCCGATTCTCAGAGAGCTTTGGATTCCAGCTGGGGGTGGCGCCATCATCCACCGTCAATTTATAGTTATCCTTGGCATTGCCGGTGTTCGTGATCCTAACTTCATAGGTTAGGTTCTCTTTAGGCAAGCCGTTATTATCGCTCGGCGAGATCGATATTCTAATACTCCTGACTAAGGCGGCGTGGGCGATGCAGGTGTTCTCAGCGCTCACGTTTTCATTTTCTTTTGATGTTGCTGTGATCTTTACATTATCTTTAGTGCATGGCGCAGTATTCTCGGGGATGGTGATGTTTAACATGGTTTCCCTTTCGTTGTCATTAAATGGTGGAACGCTGTTGAACTGATTTTCTGAGAGTGTTGGACCCCAGTTCTCG
>Ga0315282_10002799_pt1 | contig 31652 bp, 26 predicted proteins | sample YL17G07_20_MG_FD_203693 | JGI IMG/M metagenome (GOLD analysis project Ga0315282, IMG submission 203693) | Sediment microbial communities from Yellowstone Lake, YNP, Wyoming, USA - YL17G07_20 | ecosystem: Environmental > Aquatic > Freshwater > Lake > Sediment | place: USA: Wyoming | collected... | reverse complement strand
CGAGAATCACGGTCGGTGCATCGGAGATCATCAGTGGTTTCATGCCTACATGAAACCACAAGTTTCCTGCATGCGCAATTACTTACTGCGCTGCGTATAATTTGGACAGCCGTGGCATAACTTCTCCCTACACACACCCTGTCGGTTTGGGCAGGCCAGCCAGCTTGCAGGCGCCCTTGGCAGGCCCTGAAGGAAACATCTCGTAAATCTGGTTCAACTTGAAGCCCGTCTCCTTGCAGAGCTTCCTGATCATCGGAGCAATACCGAATTGCAGGTAATAGTTCCGGAGATAATTAATGACCTTCCAGTGGTTCTCGGTGAGTTCGGTCACGCCTTCGGTGCTGGCAAAATCCAACGCCACGTTCTGGTTCCAGATCGTGGGGTCATCTAGGAACCCATCTTCATCAACTTGGTATGTCCTTCCACTAACCTCAAAGACCGGCACGGTTTGATCCTCCTTGTGTAGCGCCGTCCTTTAGGACGGCAGGTGGCTCGACGTAGCGGCGGGTTTACCCCGCCATGGCGGCGTAAAGCCGCCGCTACTTTTTCATCAGCCTGCTAAATCATTTCGATATACCCGCAGGGGCAGGCATCGGCGCATTTCTTACATCCGTTGCACACTTCGAGTTTGACCCGATAGTGTTCCCCCTTGGGCAACTTCACAAAGCAACTATTAGTGCAGTACATCCAGCAACTCTCGCAGTCCATGCACATTCCGCACGACATACAACGCTTGGCTTCTTCGAGTGCCTCGGCCTCTGACAAGCCCGACTCGATCTCCGTCTCCATGGTGCGTTGCTCGACGGCAACGTGCCCACGCTCGTGGCGCGGAGACCCCTTGTACCAGTCGAGTTTCACACGCTCGAGAGGAACAGGCGGCGGTAGTACAGGCCGCTCAAGCTGCTTGCTACGGAAATGGGCGTCGATGGCCTCGGCTGCGAAGCGACCTTGAGATATGGCGATCGTCACCAAACCCAGTTCGATGTCGTCGCCGCCCGCGAATACGCCCTCGGCGCTCGTGGTTCCCCATTCGTCCGTCTTGATCCAATCCTTTCCCTCGTGCAGGCTGACAAACCCGTCGAACTCAGGTTCCTGGCTGATGGCAGCAATGATACTCGTCGCTTCCACGTCGAATTCCGAACCGGGCTTGGGTACGGGCCGGGGCCGTCCGGAAGCGTCAGGGGCGCCAAGCTCCATGCGGATGCAGCGAGCCCCTACTGCCGTTCCGTTTTTCCTTAGAATCTCCACGGGGGCGGCGAGGAACTCAATGTGCACGCCCTCCTCCAGCGCCCCTTCGATCTCCGGTTTGATGGCCGGCATCTCGGCGCGAGTCCGGCGGTACAACAAGGTGACCTCCGCTCCCAGGCGCCGGCTGACCCGGGCGGCGTCAATGGCCGTATCCCCGCCGCCGATCACCAGCACTTTGCCGCCGATTTGAACCTCTTCACCGCTATTGGCCTTGTTGAGAAACTCCGTTCCGGTGAAGACATTGGGCACGTCCTCGCCGGGTACCCGGAGCTTCAAGCCCTTGTGCGCCCCAATCCCCACGAAGATCGCCTTGTACTCCTGCCGCAGTTGCTCGAGCGGCATGTCCTTCCCAATGGTGAAGTTGCACTTCAACTCCACACCTAGGTCCAGGATTTTTTGAATCTCCGCGTCCAGGACCTCGCGGGGCAGGCGATAACGGGGAATGCCGTACCGCAACATTCCCCCCGCCTGGCTGAAAGCCTCGAACACCGTCACCGGATAACCCCGCCGGGCAAGCTGGTAGGCACACGAAAGGCCTGCCGGACCTGCGCCGACGATGGCTACTTTTTCGGAGTAGCGCTCTTCCGTGAGCTTCGCGAGCTTCAACTGCTTGGCGATGCCGAAATCTCCGACGTATCGCTCCAGCGCGTTGATGGCCACCGCACCATCCTTACCCTTGCGGTTGCAGCCGTCCTCGCAGGGATGCGGGCAGACGCGCCCGCACACTGCCGGAAAGGGATTTCGGTCGGTAATTTTGTCCCAGGCAATCTGGTACGCCTGCTCCGGCGTTCGCCCATAGGCTTCCGCCTGCGCGATCGCCGTCAACCATCCGCGGATGTCCGCCCCGCTGGGACAGTTCCCCATGCAGGGTGGGGTCTTGGGGACATACCGGGGCCGCAACGAGCTGATTTCCGCCCCTGCTGTGGTCACTGCCTTGATGACCGGTTTCTTGACTGCCTTGAAAAGAGCCATCGTTTCACCTGCCGTGCGCAGCACCTTGGACTGCGGCGGCTCGACGCCGCCTTGGAATAGCACGGAATATTAAGGACCCAGGCTCCGGCTCGATACGCCATTGCAATCCGCCAGGGACGAAAAGCAAAGCGGCGTCGAGCCGCCGCAGTCCAAGGTGCTGCGCACGTTCATTCCATCTCTGCTGACCATTAAACCTCATACTCGTCCGGTACCTTCAGGCGATCTATGCCGAAGCTCATGATCGTCTTGTAGAACGAAGTCGTGGCGCGCCGCTGGAACCATCCTGCCGAGCACCAGGGGTAAAGGGATGGCTCCTTCACCAATCCGTGACGGACCGCGTTGCGATGCACGTAACTTAGCCGCGCTAAATAGGACCTCTCATACGTGAGATGCGTTTCCCAAAACTGGTACCAAACCTTGCGTCCAGGCCTGCCATCCTCGCCATTGACTGCACCCGAAGTCTGCGAATGAAGTTCATTCATAAAGGTCCGCAGATTGCCCGGATCAGAGGGCGAATGCGCAACGAAGTGATAGTGGTTGGAAAAGACCGCCCAAGCCTGAAGATTCCACTCGTACTTCGCCGCCAGCGCCAGAAGTGCCTCGCACAGGAGACCCAGACGCTTCTTACCGCGAAAATGGTGATCCTTGAAATAGGTTCCACAGGTCACCATGTACGCTCCTGCCTCTGTGAGGCGATGCATCGGACTGTGAGGCCAGTCCATCACTTTCCCTCGCTAGCTGTGCGCAGCACCTTGGACTGCGGCGGCTCGACGCCGCCTTGGTCCTTATACGGGGCCGATTCCTTGGCACGATTCCACGGCGCCGTTCCACGGCGCAATTCCAAAGCGGCGTCGAGCCGCCGCAGTCCAAGGGGCGCTACGTCAGAATCGGATATGCGTGGACCGCGCATAGGTCTGCCCGGCGTTCTTGAAGTCATCGATGTGGTACCGGGTAAACTCAATCCCGGTCAACTGGAAGAAACGGGGCCAGCCGATGCGTTCGATCCACTCGCCCACCCGCTCGAATTTCTTGGCGTTCTGGGCGTAGACATTCACGATGTTGGTCACGGCCTCCACCACCTCGGGCCAGCGGGGCGGGTTGTTGGGCAGAAAGGGAATGGCGAGCTTGGTGAATTTGGGGGCGCTTCTGGCATTGCTGACCTTGCCGCCAACCCAAATGGAGATTCCATCGTTCTCCGGGTCGTTCATCGGCATGGCGGGGCAAACCGTGTAGCAATTGCCGCAGTACATGCATTGCTCTTCCACCACTTCCACGGACTGCTTACCGTCCACCGTGGCCGGCCGGATGGCGCCGGTGGGGCAGGAAGCGATGAGCGTGGGAACCTCGCAGACCTTGGGAAGAATGTTGTGCTGGATTTTGGGCGGCTTGCGGTGGATGCCCAGAATGGCGATATCGGAGCAATGCACAGCGCCGCACATGTTCAAACAGCAGGCCACGGCGATACGGAGCTTGGCAGGGAGTTTCTGCTCGACGAACTGATCAAACAGCGCGTCCATGACGCTCTTCACCAGACCCGAGGCGTCCGTGGCGGACGAGTGGCAATGCACCCAGCCCTGCGTGTGGACGATGTTGCTGATGGCATTGTTGGTGCCTCCCACGGGGAAGCCGGCCCGCTGAAGATCCTTCTTCAGAGGCTCAATCTTGGCGGGATCGTCGAGGAGGAATTCCACGTTGTTGCGGCTGGTAAACCGCAAATGGCCGCCGCAATACTTGTCCGCCATGTCGGCGAAGAAGCGAATGCTCTGGATGCTGAGCAGACGCGGTGAACCCGCCCTAACTGTGTAGAGCTTCTCACCGGACTCCGAGACGTGGCAGAGTACGCCAGGAGCGAGGGATTCATGATATTTCCACTGGCCGTAATTCCGTTTAATGATCGGGGGGAGAAACTTCTCATAGTGCGGAGGCCCGATATCGGTAATTCGTTTCGGCTTGGGTTGCGGTTGCGTTGTCATCGTCTCATCTCCTTGGTTACTTCTCGTCCTTGGGTTGGAAGAAGATATACGGGTTGTCGCGGGGTGCACTGATCATCTCGGGCGCCGGTTCCAGGCCGATGGCGTCCAGGAAGTTGGCCATCCCCACACGCTGGATAAGCTCGCCGACTCTCTCGCGGTTCTTGCCGTACTCATCCCAGAATTCCCACACGCGGCTGACCAGTTCTTTGATCGTGTCGAAGAGTTCGGCGGCGGGAATGAAGGGGATCAGCACCGAGGCAAGCAAGGCTCCCTGCACGATGGGCGCCTTAGCCCCGATCAGGATGGTAGCGCCCTTTTCCTTGCCCGGCCGCAAGGCCTTGGGCATGACGTTGATGCAGTGCATACAGCGCACGCATTCCCCGTTGTCGATGGTCAGCTTCTTGCCGTCCCAATCCATGCACCGAGTGGGACAGTGGTCACACACGTCCTTCTTGATGTCGAGTCCGCCGGCGGCATACTCGGCCACGGCGGCGTCATCCTGCTGGATCTCATCCTTCCACGTGCCGATGATGGACAGATCAGACCTGGCGATGGAAGCCACGCAGTCATTGGGACATCCGGAGCATTTGAACTTGAACTTGTAAGGGAAAGGAGGGCGGTGCATTTCGTCCTGGTAGGCGTGGGTCAGGTCGTTGCATAGCTTCAGGGTGTCGTAGCACGCCCATTCACAACGCGCCTGGCCTACACAGGCGGAGGGCGTGCGCACGCATGAACCCGAGCCTCCCAGGTCGAACCCGGCTTCGGTCAGTTCTTTGAACGTGGGCTCAAGTTCATCGGTCTTGGTGCCCAGAAACACGATGTCTCCGGTGGACCCGTGCATATTGGTCAGGCCGGAACCGTGCCGCTCCCAGATATCGCACAGGGTCCGCAAGGCGTCGCTGGTGTAAAACCAGCCGGAAGGCTGGTTGATGCGCAGGGTGTGGAAGTGCGCCACCTTGGGAAACTTCTCGGGCACGTCGCTGTAACGTCCAATGACGCCCCCTCCGTATCCCAGCACCCCGACAATGCCCCCGTGCTTCCAGTGCCCCTTTTTCTCCTCGTAGGAGAGCTCGAGCTGTCCGAGCAGGTCTTCGCACATGGGATTGGTAACAGTGGCCTTCTTAATCTCCGTCACAAAACTCGGCCAAGGCCCCTTTTCGAGGTCGTCTAACAGCTTAGTTTTTGATTTCGTATCATCAGCCATATCAGTCATCTCCTGGTAATGATTGCGTCACCTCTAACCGACGGTTGAAAAAGCCTGTCGGGCTGAAGAGCTCACAGCCCTCTCCCTTGGGGAGAGGGTGGCCGAGGGACGAGGCCGGGTGAGGGGTCTCTTCCCTCGAAAAACTCTCTCCGCTTCCTCGCCGTTTCCCGCCGCGGAGTTTGCCATCTCACGGGCTCGGGATGCGCAGGGCGAACAACCCCCTCACCCACCGCCTTGCGGTCCCCCCTCTCCCCCAAGGGGGCGAGGGCTGATTCCGTTAGGTTCACTTCCCCGCTGAGTCATCGGAGCCTTCGGTTTCCAGGGTCCGGCACCGGCCACGGCCACCGTTCGATAAGCCAGGTGCGCGAACTTGGAGTAAGGCGCGTAAAGAAAAAGCGCAAAAATCAGTACAAGGTGAACAAAATAGATCGAGTACATCCATGCCGCTAGCTGGGCCAGTCGCGTTAGTTCGGAGAGAATTCCGGTCAGGGCCACACCCACCAACGTGAGCAGGAAAAACCAGTCGAAGTAGTTGCTCCCCACTCGTTTGATGGGGTCACGAACCCTCTCGAGCAGCAGGAGCACACCGCCGCACAAAATCACCACCGCGCTCAGGTTCGCAAAGATCTTCAGGGCGCTCGTCAAAGCCAAAGGCGTATGCAGAACTCCTACCATCGTGCCAATGCCCGTCACCGTCCCGACTACTCCCAAACCCAGGAATCCCCACATGGTCAACAGGTGGCCCAAAGACCAGTTCTTCATATCGCAAGACCAGAAGCGTTCGTGGGTCAGGATCTGCTTAAGGGCTGGAAGCAGCCCGGTCGCGATGCTGCCGGTGCCGCCCCTGGCCTTAGTGGCCCGAATACAGCGGCTAAGTCCCACGCCCAAGGCCAGCAACACAAAACCGGACACGGCAAAGAAAAGCGGTTCCAACACTGGAATCGGAAAGACATTGGCGAATTCCAGGTGGGGAGTGGGTGGCCCCTTCGGCGCCCACCGGGCGATGGCCAAGAAGATTAACGTGGGCAGCAAAAACAGCAGCGGCAACGCCTTGCGGCTGGCCACCAGCCGGCCCATAAACTTGGGGAAGGCGAAATTCCGGATCGCCACGCTCCGCAACGCTCCCAGAACCTCACTGGGGTGTGCTCCACGCGGGCACTGAGTCGTGCAATCACCACAGTTGTGGCACAACCAGACAGCCGGGTCGCCCAGGAGTTGTTCTTTCAGCCCCCACTGCGCTGCAATCATCTGCTTGCGCGGGAAGGGCGATTCTTCGGGCGATAGCTCGCACACCACTGAGCAGGTGGCGCACTGATAGCATTTCTTCAGATCGCCCCCTCCCGCCGCCATCACCTCGCGCAGGAACGCCGTGTCGGGTTGAATGACCGTCGCTTCCGCCACTACTTACTCCTCCTCGTCTGACTTTCCTCTTCTCATCCGGCGAGAGTAGCAAAGCAACTCTTCCCTCGCCCCCTTGGGGGCGAGGGAAAATCTGGAAACTCCAGGCGTCGGTCGGAGACCGACGCTACCGTGCCGTTGTAGCGCCGCCCTTTAGGGCGGCACGTGCCGGGCTAGAGCGGCTGCGGAAAAAACCACCCGGACTGTCCATTTTGATCCCCGCAGGGGATACATGTAGATAGGGGCAACGCCCCCGGAAAACGTGCCCAGACAACGCCCGACCCTGAAAGCGTCGAATCCCCTTGGCGTTCTGTGGCCACAACTCGTGCGACCCTTTCAGGGTCGGGATCATAAACGTCTCACCTTCCGGGGGCGTTGCCCCCGGCTACTTTCTTATGCCCTTTCAGGGCTCGCAGTAGCCACGCGTTTTGCCGCAGCCTGGAAGTCAGCACTAAAATCCCTTGTAGGGATTCGGCCCCAATTCCCGGATCCGGTCTACAAAACCGTTGATCAGCGCGGGCAGCTTGTCGCACTCGTTGATGGACAATTGCGTCAATTGGAGCCGCTCCGGTTCAAGCTGTAGTCGCTGCAAGGTTTCCTTCACGTTCTCAAGCCGCCGCTGGGCCAGTTCGCTGCCGCGAATGAAGTGGCACTGGTAATTGTCACCATACTTGCAGCCCAGCAACATTACGCCGTCAATGCCGCGCGAAAGGGCGTCGGCAATCCACACGATGTTCAGCGAGCCCAGGCAGCGCAAGGGAATCACGCGGACGCTCGAGTCATACTGAAGCCGCCGGAATCCCACAATATCGAGGGCCGGGTAGGCGTCGTTTTCGCAGACAAACGCCAGCACGCGCGGCTTCTCCTCATCTTCCTCGGGAACCTCAATGGCCTTGATCATGGAAGCGATCATGTCCACGGAGTAATTCCGGAAAGAGACGATGCGTTCGGGGCAGGCGCCCATGCAGATGCCGCATCTCCGGCAGCGGTAAAGGTTGGGCTTAGGCGTCCCCTTTTCATCCTCGTCAAGCGCGCCGAAGGGGCATTCCTCCGTGCAACGTTTGCATTGCGTGCACCGCTGAAGGAAAAAACTGGGCGTCGAGAGGTCGCCCGCCCGCGGATGCACCGCTTTGCCCCGCGAGGCCATCTCGATCGACTGAATAGCTTTCAGGGCAGCGCCCAGGGCGTCTTCCTGCGCGTGGGCGGAGTCCATGGGCGCTCGCAAGGCCCCGGCCGTGTAGATCCCCGTACGCCGGGTCTCGTAGGGAAAACAGACGAAGTGAGAATCCGGAAACCCGTCCCTGAGCACGGGCAGGTCAGGTCCCTGCCGATAGGTCAGGTTCAGGATAGCGGTGTCTTTGTGCTTCCCGAGTTCCTCCACTCTCCGCGCCGCCTCTGCGCGTTGACTTTCCGATTCACCCTTCGCGACCACCCGCTCGGCGTCTTCCAGCGCCCGGATCGCTTCCCCATCAGCCGAGTTGGCCACCATGCCGGTGGCCAGCACCACGAGGTCAACAGACAAAATGACCGTATCCCCCAGCAGGCCGTTTTCCACTGTGACGGCCAGCTTTGCGCCCACAGTCTTCTCCACTCGCGTTGCCTCGCCTTGGGTCAGGAAGTTCAGGGGGTGGTTCTGCACGCTGGCATAAAAGCGCTCGTACTGCCCGGGCGTCCGGATGTCCTTGTAGACGATGTAGACTTGGGCGTTGGGATTCTGCTCATGAATGTAAGTGGCGTGCTTCAGTGTGGCCATGCAGCACACCGACGAGCAATAAGACAGATGTTCCTTGTCACGCGAGCCGGCGCACTGGATGAAGAGCGCACTCTCCACCGGCCGGCCGTCGGAGGGGCGGACGATCGATCCTTGAGCGACCATTTTTTCCAGCTCGACGTTGGTAATCACGTCGGGGCTCAATCCATACCCGAGGTGACCAAGGCGCTTGGCATCGTAAGGTTTCCAGCCGGTGGCCATGACAATGGCGCCGACGCGCACCGCGCACCCTCCGGCCCCATTCTTCAGGACGACATCAAACATGCCGGGCTGGCCTTCGATCCGAACGATCGTGGCCGACGTGAGGACTTGAATATTCGGATGGTAGGTCGCGGCCTCGATCCTGCTGGCGATTCCGTCTTTCATCAGCTCAGTATAAGGAGGCGCGGTGGGAAAACGGTTCTTGAGGGTGGCGACGAAACCGCCGAGGTGAGCCTCCCTTTCGACGAGCACCACCTCGTATCCGGCCTCGGCCGCTTCCAGGGCCGCTGTAATCCCCGTGATTCCGCCACCCACCACCAGCAGCTTTCGGGAAATGGTCTCCGTCAGGGGTTCCAGTGGCTCCGTCTTCTGCGCTTTGACGATCCCCATGCGCAGGTAATCCTCGGCCAGCATCTGCGTATCTTCGTCCTGGGGCTTGTGGCACCAGGCAACCAGCTCGCGAAGGTTCACGCGCTCCGGGACAATGCCATCGCCCAGGGCAAAAGCGTCCGTCTTCATGCGGGGCGAGCAAGCAGCAATGATCGGCATGGTCACGGCCCCGGCGGCCAGGTCCTGCCGGATCATGCCCACGCCTTCGCTGCCGCAAAGAAAGGGGTGGACGCGGCACACAACCCCTTTGGCTGTGCTTGCCGCTGTTTTGGCGATTTGCGGCGTATCCACCGCATCGCCAATCCCGCATCCCCCGCAAATGTAAATGCCGAGTTTCTTATCCATGATGAGATATTCGGGCCACACACTGGAGAGCTTTGAGCGCCGCTCCAGTAGCATCCTGCACGGCGGCCGAAACTTCCTCCGGCCGATGCGCGCAGCCGGCGCCGTAAAGCCCCATGTGGCCTTCTGGAGCACTGAGAAAACGGAACTCGTCTAACGTAAATTCCTTGGGCAGCCCATCGGTCTGGGGGACGATCCCCGTGGCCAAGACGACCAAGTCAAACCGTTGCGTCTTTTTCTTCCCACTGAGCACATCTTCCGCTGTCACCAGCAGATCGTGAGTCCCGGGGTCCTCTTCCACTTTCGCAACCTTCCCCTTCGCAAACCTGACCTTCTCGTCCGTCGCTACAGCGGAGTAGAACTCCTCGAGCCGGCCCAGGGTTCGGACATCGATATAGAAAATGGTGGCCAGCGCTTGAGGATAGAGAGTGCGAATGTAGGTAGCCTGCTTGATGGAGGCGGCACAGCACACGGCAGAACAGTAAGGGAGATGATTCTCGTCCCGGGAGCCGGCGCATTGAACGAAAGCCACGGTCTGGGGCGCCTTGCTGTCCGAGGGGCGAAGAATGCGTCCGCCCGTGGGCCCATCGACCGCCGCTAGACGCTCCAAGATGACGTTCGTCACCACATTGGGGTACTTGCCGAAGCCCAGGTTTTCGATCTTGGTCGCGTCGTAGGGCGCCCAGCCAGTTGCCGCCACCACGGCCGCGACCCGTAAGGTTTTCTTTTCCTCGCGTTGGTCAAGATCAATGGCGCCATAGAGACAGGCTTGCTTGCAGGCCTGGCAGCCTTCCGGGCAGGCAGCCCGGTCGATGACGTAGCGTGACGGGTAGGCCATGCCGTGGGGCAAGTAGGCGGCCTTCGTCTTCGAAAGGCGGTAATTGAAATCGTCGTGTCTCTCCGCCGGGCAGGCTTCCGCACAAGCACCGCAAAGTGTGCACGCCTCAGTCACAAACCGTGGGGAAAGGCGCACGGTGACTTCGTAGTCTCCTGGCGATCCACTGATCGCTTCCACTTCCGCCAACGACAATACGGTAACCTGCGGATTTTCACGCAGGCGGCGGAAATTGATCTCCAATCCGCAGGACGGAGGGCAAAGTTTTGGGAAGTATTGGTGCGTCCGCGCCACTCTTCCACCCAGGTGGGGAGCTTTTTCCACCAGGACCACCTGGCAGCCGGCCTCCGCCGCCTCGATGGCGGTCGTCACTCCCGCGATGCCCCCTCCGATCACCAGGATTGGTTTGCTGCGCGAGTTGGATGAATGCACTGATAAGTCTGTCACACTGAACTCCCTGTTGCGCCCGTCGTCGAACCTTGGCCGGCAGCTTGCTTCCTGGCCTCCACAACCTCTCTCCGGATCTTCATGGTCTTTTCGCCAAACAAACTGAAGCGCAGCCATAGCAGGGCAAACTCCAGCAGTTCCTCGTCATCGCTGCGCATCGCCTCTACCCGGGCCTCGTCAATCTCAAACAGGTCCAGGAATCGCGATTCGAAAACAAAGCGCCGAAAGCGGTCCAGATCGTAGCAAGCCATATAGAACATCTCGGCCTGCTGAGGCGTGAGGGCGGGCTCGCGGTTCCAAAAATCGTGGAGTACGAGTTCCTGGAAGGATGCCCCCATCATTTCGTACTCTTCAATTCCCTGCTCCGCGATCCATTCGCGCACCGAACGCGCCTTTCCTTGGCCGTGCCCGTGGCAAAGCTCCTCGTGCAGCACGAAATAGAAAGGCTGATCGACGGGCGTGGGATTCTTGGGTTTGGCCACCCCCAGCGGATACATACGGCACGCCCACGGGCGATCCGCATACACCTGGCAACCCTGTTCGGTGACGAAAGGACACTTCTTGGTTTCCGGGTCCATCCTCAAGATGGTGAGAGGGAACTTTTGCTGCGCGCCGAATAAGGGGAGTGTGTGCTTTTCCAGGAATTCCGTGGAATCCATCCGCAGGGCTTTCTTGAGCCGCAGGATATCATACGGCGTCAGCACAATGGAAACATCACGGCAACACTCGGTGAAGCAGTTCAGATTGGGGCCGCAATGGAAGGTAAACTGATCATCGGGGGTCATCCGGGCTTGCTCTTTGAGGATGCCTTCCACCGTGACGACCTGGTCAGGCATAAGGGGCCTTCACTGTTTCTGCGAGAATACTGGATCTCATGGCGTCCTTCGACCAGACGGGAAGCGGACCGCTCTCGCCGGTCAAAGGGTCAAATCGATATCGATACGATGCGGAGACTGCAAAGTGGTCGCGCATCCAGGCCCAACCCCGCACAAAATAGGGGCATTCATCGTTGAAGCAAACATATTGGAATTCTCCGCCCCAACTGCTCCCCGGGGGATTGGCCCAACGAACCAGGGACTTATGGCAATGTGGACATTCCTGCTGCATGACCGACAACCACAGTGACGAGTGCAGAGTGACAAGTGACAAGCGAAAAAGCCGTTGCTCGTCACTAGTCACTCGTCACTGTCCTTTTCAGCCCTAGCCGCCCAACATTTCGTGCTCTTGGGGCTGCGGGAAAACGTGCTTAATGGGCCGGCTCCGCGTCTCCCATGAATCGTTCTGGGGATCGAACCGGCAATTGGCGAAGACATGCCACTTCTCTTCGTCGAGCGCAGGCTTATCGGCGCGGAAGTAGTACCCGGGCCAGCGCGTCTCCTCACGGAACAACATGGTGCGGACATGCGCTTCCGCCTGCCACATGCGGTGAGTGTTCTCCCAGCAGCGCATCAGTTCATGTAAGTTCGAAGCCGCCAGCTTATGGGAGTCCTCACGAAGCATTCCCAACAACTCCAAGGCCCTGGTCAACATGGGGCCATTGGTGATGAATTGGGCCGAGATGCCACCCGCGTACTCGTCCATGATCTTCTGGAGCCGGAACATGAACATGCGGGGCTTGATGTAGTTGGGGTTGATCTCCGGATCGGTGGTGGCGTTCTTCTGCTCTTCGTAGAGATCCAGAGGTTGAAGGATTTCAGCTTTCAGGCTTTCCAACATTGCCGCATCGACCGCCGGCTGGGTGTTGTTTTCCACCACGAACTTGACGGCGGCTTTGGCAGCGATGCGCCCCTCGGCGTGGGAGCCCGAGGAGAACTTGTGGCTGGAGGCACCCGAAGCGTCCCCGGCACAGAACAGGCCCTTCACGGTGGACATGTTCGTGTAACCCCAGAAATAGTCCGAGCGGGTTTCATCTGTCTGCAAGTCTTCCGGACCGCTCACCCAAGCGCCGGAAGCGCCGGAGTGAGAGCCGATGAAGTAAGGCTCGGCCGCGGCGATCTCCGAACTTCGCTGCTCGGGCTGAACATTGGTGGATGCCCAGAGGATTGCTTGTGAGATCGTCATGTCCAGGAAGTCTTCCCAAGCCTCGGATTCGAGATCCTTCATCTTTTTCTTGTAGGCTTTCGGGTCGTCCTTGTAGGTGTCGGCGATTTTCTGGAGGGCCTCCTCGGTCCGCATGCTGATCGGCCCCTTGCCGTCCATGATATCCAGCATGCCCAGGTAGTTGCGCAAATTGGCGGGAACAGGCTTGACGCGGCCATAGGGCCCCCACTTGGCCAGTTCCGGCCGGCGCTCCACCATGTAGTCGCCCCCCTGGGAGTTGGTGGCGCGGGATTTGAAAAGCAGAAACCAGGCGCCCACCGGACCGTACGCGTCCTTGAAACGGACCGGAATGAAGCGCACTTCCTGGCAGGTCATTTCCGCCCCGGCGCGAATCGTGAAGTAGGCCGAGGAACCCGAGTTCCAGGGTGGGTACCAGGCACGCCCCATGCCTTCGCCGGAGCTCCGGGGTTTGAAGACGTGCACGGCGCCGCCCATGGCTACCAACGTAGCCTTGGCTTTGAACACGTAAAACTTGTTCTCGCGCACCGAGAACCCCACTGCCCCGGCGCAGCGCTCGCCATCCATGAGCGGCCCGACGATGAATACCCGCTCAAAGATCTGGCCGACGCCGCTTTGTAGTAAAGCGTTCTTGGCCGCCTCCGCCACGACGACCTTGTAGGACTCGCCGTTGATCATGAGTTGCCACCGGCCCTCATGAACGTAAGCGCCATTCTCATCTTTCCAGATCGGCAACCCCCACTTCTCAAACAAATGCACGGTGGAATCCACGTGCCGGGCGATGTTGGCCACCAAATCTTCGCGGGTGATCCCCATGAGATCATTGCGCACGTAATCCACGTAGTCCTTGACGCTATTGGCGCCATCCTTCAGACCGACGTACTGGTTAATCGCGGACAGCCCCATCGCCACGGCGCCGGACCGATCGACCGCGGCTTTATCGACCAGCGCTACCTTCAAGCCGTGCTGCTTGGCCCAAAAGGCAGCTTCAACCGCCGCTCCGCAGGCGGCCATGCCGCCGCCTAGAATGAGCAAGTCGGTTTCTACTGTCACAGTTTCGAAATTGGCCATCGGTTTCCTCCCCTTCCTATCGTCTCAGGGTAAAAACTTCGGGCAGTCCCAGCGACGCGGGTTCGGTGAATAGATCGGGCGCGCCCAGGCCTCCCTTGGTCTCAAAGCCGCCGTCCGGAACCGCCGAGCCTTCGGCAGTGGTGCGGATCGGGAATTTGAAGCGTTTGATCGTTCCGTTACGAAACTTCACCGTCCACATAATGGAATCTGTGGAGCGCAAAGGCGTAACGGAAGCCCCCAGTGGGACGAAATCGGCGTAGCCGCGAATTTCCACAGCTTGTGTGGGGCAGATCTTGACGCAGTTGTAACACTCCCAACACATCGACACATCGCGGTTGTAAGCCTTCATTTTGTCCTTGTCCAAAACCATGAGGTCATTGGGACAAATGTACTGGCAGGCAGTTTTATCCAAAGCCTTGCAGCCATCGCATTTTTCAGGATTGACGTAACTCGGCATTAGTCCTCCTTTCGGTCACTAACGACATCCGTGCGCGTACCGGCACGGTCTTGCTCTTCCGTCTGGTGATGCTGGTAAAAACAATTCCGCTGGCCGTACTCCTGAAAGCGGCAGACCTCGCGAAAGTAAATTTCGCACTGCATGCACACCGCGTTCGGATCGGCGCCGCTGCTGGTGATCGCCCCCGCCAGGCGGTCCAAAACTTCGGAAGTGCGCCGCAACTCCTCGGCGGAGAACTGCGAGAACACCGCTCGCGCCCGCTGATCGCGCGCGGTGATGTAGGCGTCCATCAGCTTGCGGCTGGTTTCGGTCAAGGAAAGTCGGCTGGTGCGCCGGTCCTGCTGTGTTTCGGCGCGCCGCAGCAGGCGGCGACGCACCAGCTTGTCCACCGTCTTGCTGGCGGCCGCGGGGCTGACCCCCAGAAAGGTCGCCGCGTCGCTAATATTGAGGGTGTCCGTGTGGGCCACCAAGTAGAGGAGCTTGAGTTGGGAAAAGGTGAAATTCTTGCCCGCCACTTCCCGCAGCACGGTCCGCTCAATGACCTCGCGAACCGACCACGCAAAGACGCGCGCGCTACTCAGGAACTCATTGTTCAACTCGGGAGTAACCCCTTCGCGCTTCGCCGAATCTTTGTCGCCTTCCATGCGCTGGCCGAGCCGCCTCCTTGACGCAACTGCTTAACTATGTCAAATGTTAATCACGTTAATCCTCAACGCAAGAGATTTTTGCCTGCTTTGACCCTTAATGTCCGAACAAAATTCTGACATTTGGCAGTTTTTGGGGGATATCGTCCTTAATGTCCGAGGAATGCTCCCGGTTTTCTGTCCACCGCTGCAATCCCGCTTGACGAGCAACCCTCGAATCATGGTAGCTTTTCCTTCGGAAGTGCGAACTTCACACTGGCGCGACGATTTATAAGCCCGGCCACAGATACAAACTAATATGTGTGCGAGTGATGCAAATCTAGAGGTTAATACGGGCCCGCATGAGAAGTACCTCGGGCGTCACCCTTGATTCCTCGGTCGAAAATGCGTGACCTTCCGCTTGCAATCAATCCGCCTTCGTCAGATCAATGGACTAGCTTGGAAAACGAATATATCCCCATCTCTCGCATGGTTGGTATTTGTGTGTTGCTGCAAAATCGGATGCCTCCCGCACAAAGTGAGATACGAGACGTAGAGTGGAGTATTTTGAAGAAAGGCTCGGAGTCTTAAACCGGACCTGCGCGAGACGCCGCAGTGTCATTTGTGGACCCACCGGATGGTACCTGAAAGCTAGTTTCCGGAGAGAGAATTCATATGAAGAGACCAATGGCTTTCAACCTAAAGGCTAGATTCCTGCTTGCCGGATGCGTCGTCATCCTGGCAGGCAGTCGGCGGTTAATCTATGCCGCCGGCCAAGCTCCCCTTTCGAATGTCGCCAGAGTGACGCCAGCCCAAAGGGGGAGTTCAGGGCCCGCAAGGAGAAAGTCTCCTCCGCTTGCGCGCCTGAAGGGAGCGCCTGTGGCCGCCAGCCCTACGAACCGCGGGGGAAGCCACCCCCCTCTAGCGGCGGCGCAGATTGCACGTAAGGGCGACGTGATTGCCTCGCTGCAGGATCGACTCGAGCGTCAGGAAAAGTTGCTTGCCCTCCAACAGCAACAGATCACCAAGCTCGTCGCCACGCTGGATGAGTTGATGAATTCGTTAAAAGGCGCTCGGGAGGTTTCATCTCAACCTGCACCGGAACACCAAAGCCTTCAGGTTGCGACTCCCCATGCGGAACTGGCTGTGGTGCGGACGGGAGACGCGGGGGCAAATCCACCGGCAGGGGCGACCGCTGGCACCGAGACTCTGCTCACTAGCCTCCTAGCGAGCCTCCAACAGCCGATCTCCCCACACCTTGCTCTTCTTGCTCCCCCCGCCAGCTTGGTTCCCACGACCTCATCGGGGTCGTCATCACCTGTCACTCCCCAGCCAACCCAAGATCAGACCCCACCTTACACCACAAGATTGGAAACCCTCAGCAAGCAGGTGGAAGGAATCTCCAAGGGTATTGCGGGGTTCAGGTTCAGTGGAGATTTTCGCGTGCGAGCCGATGGGATTCTCCGGTCATCCAATGCTGTAGCGGGCCCTCAGCAGGACATACGGGGCCGTTACCGGGCTCGGTTGAACTTTGACAAAGGGATCGATCCGCAACTCGATGTTCATTTTCAACTCGGCTCGGGGAATTTTGAGAATCCGTTGACGGACAGCACAGACTTTGGGGGGGGCGCGGTCAAAGGGCCCATTTTCTTGAGCGAAGCATGGCTTAACTATCACCCGAACTCCAGCCTGAACTTTCAGGTCGGGAAGATGCCGGAGGTCTTCCAGGATTTCACTCGCTTCATGTGGAGTAATAACGTAAGGTTTAATGGTGTCCAAGAATCCGTCGGAACCTCGCCTGGAGACAACCCCCTGGGTATCACCCGAATCGATTTTAGAGCCGGCCAGTACATTCTTACGAACCCCAATGTTCAGGTCTTGCCCACGGCCGGGCAATGTGCGGCTGCGAATCCACCAGCCGCTTGTATTTACCTTCAGGCTGGATACAAGCCAGGTGAGAATGTCCGGGCTGCGGACCTTTTCGACGAAGGGGTGTTTGTGAAGGGAAGGATCATCCCAGGTTGGTCCCACTATTTGTTCAGCAATTTCATGTTATATCGGAATGCCAACCAGATTGCCCTTGGGTCCACAAGCGCGGGGTTTCCGTTGCTCGTCAATAACCAACTGGGTGTCACCCTAGCCGGCCCGTTGACGGGAACCGGGACCGCCACAACCCTTCCGGGCGGGGGCATTTACACCGCAAGCCACTTTCAGATCGGCCACTTGGCTTACCGCATCACCAAGGAGGGCATGAGGGTTCGCGGCGAGGAATTCCCCGTATTCCTTGACTTGCAAGCCAGCCGGAACTTCGGCACAAGCTTCCTGCGAAACGCTTGGATGGTTACGTTCAACGCCGGCCAAATCACGAAAGCCGGAGACGTCAGATTCCTTTACTTTTACGCCGTGAAGGACGCCAATTCCATGATCTCCGAATTCGCTGACACCCAGTTGGGCACGAATTCGGGGGTCAACGTCCGAACCCACTCCTTCCGGTTTGATGTGGGCTTGGCAAAGTTTCTGCAGTGGCAAAACATTTTGTATATACAAAATGAGATCAGCCCAAACGATCCAGCTCGGCATTTCTACGTTCCTGTCCCGCAGGGAGCTGCGACCCAATTTCGGGTTCAGAGCAGCCTGTTTGCTAATTTCTGATCTGTCTCAGGGGCGTCCTGGAAAGCCGACATCTATTAGGAGAAAGAGTATGTCGTGCAACAGGGTGAGACCCATGCAAACAGAGATTAACCTATGGGCTCTGCTACCTCCTACGCCGGGCGGCCAGAACTCCTGGCTTCTGAGAGCCGCAAGGCATTTTTCTGCGCGTGTTGTTTTCCCCTGAAAGCGAGTGGTTCGGGAGGAATGTAGGCGATGAGGATTCTGATTGTTTCCGATATCCACGGGTACGGGATGAACTCAGCGCGATTTTGAGGACTGGGAAGGTCCCGCCCAGGTTATAGGATGGCGGGTTTATAGACTGCATGAACATCTTCGAACATACCCTCTTGATCGGGTTGGGATCGTTAGGGGCGGGCTTTCTCGGAGCGTTGACCGGACTGGGGGGAGGGATTGTTATTACGCCACTTCTCACGATTCTATTTGGAGTTGATATCCGTTATGCCATCGGCGCCTCCCTGGTTTCGGTAATTGCCACTTCTTCGGGGGCAGCAGCCGCCTATGTGAAGGAAGGTTTTACCAACATCCGCATCGGGATGTTTTTGGAAATCGCCACGACGGCGGGGGCAGTGGTGGGAGCTTCCGTCGCTTCCCGGCTCCCCGCTTCCACGATAAGTGTCATTTTCGGAATCGTCCTCCTTTTCTCCGCCTACGCTTCCACCCGCCCGGCGCCCAAGACTAGCTCCGACGGTGGCGCCAACCGCTTGGCGGGGCGGCTGAAACTGGACTCCACGTACCCCACCCTTCAGGGTATCCAGCGCTATCACGTGCGCGGCGTCCCAGCCGGATTCAGCTTGATGTTTGTGGCGGGGACTCTCTCCGGCCTCCTCGGCATTGGCTCTGGAGCGCTCAAGGTGATCGCCATGGATCAGGCGATGCGCATCCCCTTCAAGGTTTCCACTACCACCAGCAACTTCATGATCGGCGTCACGGCCGCCGCCAGCGCGGGGATATATCTCCAGCGCGGATACATCGATCCGGGGCTCGCCATGCCTGTCATGCTGGGCGTTGCGCTGGGCGCGCTGCTGGGCGCGCGAGTTTTGGCCAGGACCCGCACCGCCTTGCTCCGGGTGGTTTTCGGCATTGTGGTCGCCGTGCTGGCTTTCGAAATGATCTATCACGGCATCACGGGGAGGCTCTAAGATGAACCCTTCGCCCGCCGGAGCGCCGGCTTCCAGCCGGTTGTCCGCCAAAAGTGACCGGGAGGTTCGAGAATGAGCCAGTCGTCAGCCGCCTGGACCGATCAGCGCGTTGAAATCATCGTGGCCAGTCTGCTGCGCGCCGGTGTCCTGCTGGCCGCGGCGGTGGTCGCACTAGGAGGGATTATCTTCCTCGTCCGTCACGGCCGCGCGATGCCTCAATACGCCAAGTTCGTGGGCGAACCCTTCGAATTGCGCACCGTTTCAGGGATTATCAGGGGTACCGCTTCGTTTCACGGCCGCAACATCATTCAACTTGGTTTGCTGCTCTTGATTGCCACTCCGGTAGCCCGCGTAGCTTTCTCGGTCATCGCCTTCGCGCTGGAGCGCGACCGGCTGTACGTGGTCATCACGCTCATCGTCCTCGCCGTCTTGCTCTTCAGCCTCGCCGGCGGGCACGTATGATCGACCGTAGTAAACAAAGGTAGCTTTCATCTTGGGAGACGAAAACCAGTCCTCGGACCTGGAGGCATCATGGCAAAGATCGCAATCATCTACTGCAAACGGATCAAGGATCACTCCTGCATCGCTTGCATGAAGTGTTACAAAGCCATGCAAGAAAAAAGTGGGGAATTCGCCCGTCACAGCGAAATTGACCTGGTGGCAATGACCGACTGTGGAGACTGCCCCGGATTGGTCGTTCCCCGTGTTAGGCTCCTCCAGGAGTACGCCAAAAGCCTTGGCCGCGAGATCGAAACCCTGCATCTGGGAACTTGTGTTAAATCGGCGATGCAGACAGCGCAGTGTCCCCTCGAGTATGAGGATCTGAAAATTACCCTCGAAAAGGGGTGCGGCCTACAGGTGGTCCTGGGAACCCATGCGTATTGATGGAGCCGACCCTTCACCGCCACTCCCATTCGATGAAGCCGGGCTTCACGTCGGTCATGGCGTTAACAATCAACTCGACCAGGCCTCCATAGAGGATCGAGTTGCGTTTCCAAAGGTCATAGTAAGCCAGCATATCCCGGAACTGTCCCTTGCAATTGCTGCAAGGGGCACAGATGTATTTGGGGATGGAGGGATCCAGGCAGTCCTGGAAAGCGTTGAGAATCTGTTCGAGTTTCTTGCGCCCCGACACGTGGAAGCGCCAGTCCGGGAAATTGTTACCACTCATGATGGCGAAGCCGCTCCCTCCGCCACAACAGTAGTTGTCCACACCATGGGGTTCCATTTCTCTAAACTGGGGACACAGTTTGCGGACGACCTCGCGTTGCGGCTCCACCACCCCCATGAGCCGCACCAAGTTGCAAGGATCGTGGAGAGTCACGGGGAAGTTGTTGCGAGTGGGATCGAGTTTGAGGCGCCCCCCCACAACGATTTCGCGGAGCAGCGTCATGGAACTCTCCCTGGGGATGTTCAAGTCCCCGCCCAGAATGCGGTCGGCAATCACGGAAAGGGCCTTGTGGGCATGACCACACTCACCCAGGACGATTTTCTTGACTTTGAGCTTTCGGGCCGCCTGTGCGTGCTTGAGAGCCACGCGCGCGAACTGGGCATCGTCATACCAAACCCCGTAGTTGATCGAGTCGTACCCAGCCAGCTCTGAGGACATGGTCCAGGAAATCCCGGCGGCGTTGAGGACTAGTGCGAACGCGCCGGGGTTCTCTGGCCAGGCCAGAATTTCCCCGGCATTGTGGATCAGGAGGATTTCCGCGCCCTCCACATCCCAGGGAGTCTTTACCTCCACGCCGGTCTTCTCGCTGATGTCTTCGTCGATGAACGCGATGTTGTCCTTAACGGCTTCGGCATTCATGCCCGTGGAGGAGCCGACCTTGAGCTGGAGCATCGAGCCGTTGTCGTGAATCTCCTTGGCGGCGATACCCATCTCCTGGCTGAACAGTTTGCGCAGCTCGTGTGCCACCAGCCCGTTGTCTGCTCCGATGGGGCACGTCTGGGCGCAACGTCGGCACAAGTTGCAGCGGTAAGAAAGTTCGATCAGCCTTGCCACCAGCGGCCAGTTCAGCTTGATTTCGCCATGCTGCCAGGCGGAGACCAAGCCGCCGCGCTTGACGTACTTAAAATACAGACGGCGCACAATTTCGGAGCGATAAGTGGGGCGATAAAGCTCGTTCCGCCCGCTGGCCTCAAATATGTGACACGCCTCGGAACACGTCTGGCATTTGGCGCAATGCTCCATGGTGAGGAGGAGCGGCTGAAGGAAAGTCCAGTTATTCTCCTTCGTGAACAACTTTTCCAGCCCGGAGAGGAATTTCCTGACCAATTCCTGCTCTTCCTCGCGACTTTTTGGCTGGGGAATGCTCACCGCGATGGTGTCATCCAGCGCACATTCGTATCTCTCCTGCGCTTGCGCGGATAGGGGCGTCCAATTATGGTCCTTGGCAGGGTCATCAAGGGGTGCAGGCAGGGGCATTAATTCTTCATTCTCGAGGTGGACCAGCGGCTTCCTTTCCTCCTCCGACATGTCGGAGAGGCGGAGTTTCTGCCTTTTCATTTTCTGCCCCCTTGCGCGGGATTGGCGGAGGCAATTTCGGCCCACGTTTTGACGCCGTCCGCGCCGACATGCGGAGCCGCCCACCGTGGCCGGTAAGTTAGATACTCGGCGACCCTTCTCGCCAGGTCGCTGCCTTGCAAGTTGGGGCGATCGTCCCAGCGCACCGCGTGGTAGGTGAAATATTTCGCAATGAAGTGAGACATATGGGTCATGGGGATGTAGGCGGTCAACAGAGCGCTCAAGATCAGCCCCGTCGCCAGGAGCGGGGGAAGATGTAACCCGGCGTCGAAAGTGATGAAGCCGCGCGCCACGGCCAGGGCCGGCGGCGAACCTGCGGGCCGATCCACATAGCCCCCGGCCAGGCAACCCAGGGTTACGATGAAGAAGAGCAAGTTAAAAAGATCACCCGCGGTCGTGTAGATTTGGAGATTCGCGTCGGTCAGGCGGCGGGCCATCAGGCTAAGAGCTCCCACCGTGGCCAACACCGCTCCGGCCGCGAACCCCACGGCGTTGGCGTAGCGAAGGGCCATGCCGATGTCGCCGGCCATCAGGCCCGGCGCCCACAGGGTGAGTACGGCGCGTCCACCCAGCAGGCCCGTCGCGCCAATGAGCAGGTAGAGGCCGAAGTGGAACGGGAACGAGAGGAACCAGAGGGTCCGGTTGAACTCCCACAAGGCTTTTTGAAAAAGCATCTCCGGGAGCATGGCCTTCCACTCGCCGATCCAGTTGAAGCGCAGGGGCTTCTCCCACCAATTGGTTACCTCGAAGTACGATCCGCCGTGTTCAACCCGCGCGGCTTCCTCGTGCGGCACCGGATACAATTCCCACCGGAGATGAAGCGGCAAGCGGGCGTAGAAGACCGCCCGCACCGCACAAGCCACCACGAAAACCAGCGCCGCCAGGTATAGGCAGCAGTAAACAAAGATTGTGGTCATCATTAAGGCATCCCATCGGGGTCCCGAAGGGACCCAAGATCATCAGCCGTAGGTGAAACCTACGGGTCAACGGCCCCCCAGGAGATCGGGCGACCCCGGAGGGGTCGAATTGCTTTTCCGCCCGCCCATCGTGTGTTGACGTTCAACCCCTTCGGGGTTGGGTCATGATCAGGGAACTCCAACTAGACGGGCGACCAAGCCGAGGATCTCTTCCTGGTCGATCGGCTTAGCGATGAAACCATCCGGCGGGGGAACTTGGCGTCGCGTGCTGTAAAAGCGCTCGGTATCTTTGGGATTGCCGCCCGGTCCGGTGATTCCAGTGACAAACACCACCGGAATGCGGCTCAGAGCAGGGTTGGACTTGATTTCGCGATAGAACCTGACGCCGGATTTGTCGGGCATAGACAGGTCGAGCGTGATGAGATCAGGTTTTTCCTTCTCCACCGACTGCGACGCTTCATTGCCATTGCGGGCGCAGGCTACCGAATAGCCGTGTTCCTGGAAAAGCCTTGCCAGATACACACAAACATCCTGCTCGTCATCCACCACGAGGATCCTCTTCCCCCCCCTGTTCGCGGTAGTCATGAAGGCCCCCTCTCTTCTTGCGGCGCCAGCGGAAGCCGGACCGTGAACGCGGAGCCTGCTCCTGGTGCCGACTTTACCGAAATCGTGCCGCCGTGCTCTGTAGCTACCTTGTGACAGACCAGCAATCCCAAACCTGTGCCAAACGTTCCCTTCGTGGAATACAGCTTGGTAAAGAGCTTGCTGCAAGTCTCCTCATCCATCCCCGCGCCGTTGTCTTCCACCTGAATGACCGCCTGAGGCGCTTCCTGAAAGACTTTAATCCTGACGCAGTAAGCCTTCTCCTCGTTTTGATCGGAGAGGCAAGCATCAAGGGCATTGCCAATCAGGTTAGAGAGCAGGGCGTGGATGTCTTTCTGTTCACCGAGTATCGTTCCAACATCCTGGGCGACGTGGGCCTCAATCTTGATGGACAATTGGCGGCAGCGGGGAGAATAGAGTTCCAGAACCTCCCGGGTCACATCGGGTAGGGAGACGGGCAATCGGCGCGGCGAGCGGTCCTTTGCGCAGTAGAGCATGTCCAGAATCATGGGGGAAAGCCGCCCCACATTTCGCTGCACCATTTCCCACCCTGTGCGGATGTCCTGCTGGTTGTTGTCGCGGAATCCCAGGTTCACGATGTAAATGCCCCCCCGGAGTCCTTCCAGGATGTTCTTGATGCTGTGGGCGATACCGCCCACCAGCCCCCCCAGTGAGGCCAGCTTGTCCTGCAGAGCGCGGACCTCCGTGATGTCATCGGACACTTCCATGACCGCGGTGATATTCCCTTGCGAGTCGCGAACCGGCGCCGTGTGCACAACGACGTGCGCCTGTTTCCCGTCGTTGTCGATGAGCACTTCCTCCGAGCTATGCGTCTTGCCGTCCTCGAAGGTCTGGGCCACGGGGCATACGGAGCAGCGGTTGGACCGTTTCTTGTAAATCTCGTAGCAATACGTGCCCAACCGCCCGCCGAAGCTTTGCTTGAACTGCCGGTTGGCTTCAAGAATTCGGAAGTCCCGATCCTGCACCGAGACGTAACAAGGGACTACATCAAAGAGGTTATGAAACCGGTTTAGGCTGTCGTGCAATCGATACTCAAGTTCTTTCTGAACCGTAATGTCGCTGAACAATTCCATGACCCCCACGATCTTGCCGGCAGGGTTGTGAAGAGGTCGGGTGTTGACAATCACGTCGTGAGGCAGTCCGCGCCGGTCGAAGATTCTCTCCTCGCTGGTATGCTCCAGACCGTCTTGAAACGTTCGGGCGACTGGGCACTCCGGGCAGCGTTCTGTCCGGCCCTTGTAAAGGGTATAGCACTGGGCAGAGATAGGATCGCCGAAGTCCTCGACCACCTTCAGGTTGGCTTCGATCACCCGCAACTGAGGATCCTGAATCGAAATGTAGCACGGGACCTCGTCGAACAGCCTCCGGCAGGTCAGCTCAAGCGCATCGACTTTCCTTTCTGTCGGACCAGCCATCCAGCTCTTGGGCACGGCGTCCCTCTCTTCCAAAGGGTCCCCCGTATCAGTCCTTCACTTTCGCGACCGCCAGCACGCTGTAGACGGTCTGGATCAACTTCTCCACGTCGACCGGCTTCTCGATGAAGCCCTCCGGTTCCGGGAGATTCTTTTCGGCAATGAACCCGTGAAAATCAATCTTTGGGGAATCAATATGGGCGTAACCGGAGACAACGATTATCGGGATGGAGGCGAAGCGTTCCTCCTTCTTGAGATCCCAATAGAGCTTTTCCCCGGTTCTCTTGGGGAGAACCAAGTCGAGCGTCAGTAGATCGGGCTTCTGGGCACGAATAATGCGCAAGGCTTGGCTGGTGTCGGGCGCCTCCATGACTTCCGCGCCCTGCTCCTGGAAGATCTTGCCCAGGTAGACCCTGACATCCGGCTCGTCGTCGAGCACCAGGATTCTGAATCCCTCCAGCAACCTTCTCCGCAGGGGCCGCACGGGCACGACCAGGGCGCTCGAGACGAGGTTCACCAGGAGCTTCACTTGCATGTCGAGCTTGTAAAAGCGAATCAAATCGAACAGGCCGTCGACACAGTTGTGGCAGGAGGTGACGACGATCTTTGCGCCTGTGGCGCGGAGTTGGTCGGCTTTGATCTTACCGGATTTCAGCCGCCGCGGCGCGTATTCCGACATCGACATCGCGCCTCCCCCCCCCGTGCAACAAAAGTTCTCCGCCCGGTTGGGGTACATCTCCCGGAAGTCACTGCACACCAGGTTGAGCAGCTCACGAGGCTCCTCGGTCATTCCGCAACTCCGCGCGTTGTTGCACGAGTCATGATAGGTGACCGGCTCGGAATTCTTGTTTTTGTCAACCTTGATCCGGCCCTCCTTGATGTACCGGAGCATGGTGACAACGGAGCTCTCCATTTCAAAGGGTACGTCTCTTTTGGCCCAATTCGGCCCCTCGCAGCGGGTCGAGCGAAATCCGTGGCCGCACTCGGAGATAACCAATTTCTTGCCACGCAGGCAGAGCGCCGAGTCGTAGACGCGCTCGGCCACGGCGGCCCCCAGTTCGTCGTCACCGTTGAACAGCCCAAAGTTGGTCATGTCCCAGCCTTTCGAGGCCATGGTCCAATTCTCGCCGGCGAAATGGAAGATCGCCGCTGCCTCGGCGATGGTCCTGGGGTCGTACTTCACCTCGCGCGGGTTGATGGTATAAACCACATCGGTATCCATCTTGTCCACGGGGATGCGGATGCTGGGATCGTTGTATTCTTCGCGGAGTTCTCCTTCCATCCATTCGAGGGTGTCGCGGTAGTCTTCGGGCAGCACCCCCATTTGATTGCCGATTTCCCACTGGTCCTTGGCCACCACCGCCACGCCCTCGGGCATCACCCCCACGTGCACCAGCAAGCCGCGCGCAATGCGGTTAAACGATGCCATGTCCACGCCCATCGGGCAGTTGAGCGAGCAGCGCCGGCAGTTGGTGCACTTTCCGAAGACGACATCCTTGATTTCCTCGAGCTCCTCGTCGGTGTAAACACTCTTCGCGCCCACCCACGAAGGAAAAACTCTGCCGGTCCAGTCGAGGTGCGCCTTAAAGAGCTTTCGAAGCTTATCGGCCTTGTAAGCCGGCGCGTAGGTAGGATCGCCGGGGTTGGCCAGCACGTAATGGCACTGGTCGGTACATAAGCCGCAGTGCACGCACGCCTCCAGCGAGAGCATCGCCTGGCGATTGATCTTGATGGGCAACCTTTGGATTAACTCTTGCGCCTTGTTCGATCTCTTCGGCGGCATAGCGGCACTCCAAATTCAGGGGTGGATCTCGACGCCCCCCCGAAGGGGATAGACACCCCTGTACCCGAGCGTTCTGCCCAGGTACCAGCGGGCGAAAGGGTAGTAGAGGTAATGCGAAATCTTGCTGAAAGGCACGTAGGCCAGGAAGAAGGCCGTCAGGAAGAAATACGCCAGCAATGGCCATGCGCGGGGGTGTGGCTGGTTGGGCGCGGCCAGAAAACTGAGGGCCAGCCACACGATCAGCAAAGCCAGCGAGAAGTAGTCATCCGGTGTGCTGATGGCTCGCATGTAGGGATCCCGGACTCGCCGAAACAGTCGTGCGATGCCTATAAAAACCGCGGCTGCGAAGGTCACTCGCAGAGCGATCACTGCCGGCCGACTGGCGATCGTTCCGGGGGCGTAAGGGATGAGGAATGACATGGCAATCGAGGCGGCGACCGCGATGTGAAATAACGCGAACTGCGCGTAAAGTAGTGGGTGCTGGCGCGTACTGCCCATGGCCCAGGGCATGGCAATTTGCAACAGTGACCGCCGCGCGCCCCGGGGGCCGCTCCGGCCGGGATCGCTGGCGGGCGCCTGCCGGTCGCGGCCCGCCGGGAAGTTGAGAATCCACCTGATTTTGAGCGCGTACACTACCACCATAAAGATAAGAGCCCCGATCTGGAGCTCGTTTTCAGCAAACCGCAGCACGCCATCTCCCCCCATGGGGCCCTCCCTACGCAGAATCCTGCAACTTCTCGACCCCCTCCCGAAAGGCTGCGAATTCCCGGCGGTCAACCACGCAGATAACTATTTCTTCCAGGGAGGTCTCCTTCTGAACAAAATCCCGCACCGCTTCCAGCATCACACGGGCACAGAGGGGCAGCGGAACGCCGTAGAAACCCGCCCCCATAGCGGGGAACGCGAGCGTCTTGAATCCATTCTGATCAGCCACGGCCAATGCGGAGAGCATACAATTGCGGAGCTTTTCGTTCAGTGCGGGTTCGTGAAACTTCGGGCCGCACGCATGGATGATCTTCTTAGCCTTCAGTTTTCCTGCCCCCGTGACAACACATTCGCCCATGGAAATAGCGCCAAGGGCTCCCAGTTCTTTCTTGATCGCGTCGCCGCCCCGCAACTGGATGGCCGTGCCGTAACCGGATCCGAGCGCCAGATCTTCCCGCGCATAGTAAACGAAAGCATCCACCGGCAGAGCCGTAAGGTCGCCTTGCTGAAGCCGCAGCACGGTCCCCTGAATTTTCTTTTCAATGGATGCTGTCTCCACGGTCACCTCCGGTACCTGACTTTCTCCTGCCTAACCGAGGGTCCCGAAGGGACCCAACATCATTAGCCGTAAGTGAAACCTGCGGCCTGGAGTTTCTACATTCTCCCTCGCCCCCTTGGGGGAGAGGGCTGTAAATTCAAAACGCCTGCCGCGTCTTCCCGTGGGGGCCAGGCCCCCCATCACAAATGTGGAAACTCCGGGGGTCCCTTCGGGACCCCATCGTTCATCACTCTTACTTCTTGGTTTCCCCGGTGGCGGCGCGGTGCAACTTCACTTCCACCTTTTCCTCAAGACTGTCGTAGTACTCCTTCAGAATGGCGATCACCTCGGGCTTGGAGAATTCCGCCGGAACGGGTTTCCCCTCGCTCATCAGTTTGCGGAGGAGGGTCCCTGAAAGCAGTAGGCGGGCTCCGCCCTTGTAGTTGCCGTTTTCATCAATCACGGCCTTGCTCTCGTGCGGGCAGGTCTTCATTGACGCCATGCTCCCACATTCATAGCAATAGAAGGTCCAATCCATACACAAAGGCCGCAAGAGCAGCGCGTCAGCCGGAATCTCATGGAAGATTTTCTGGGCATCAAAGGGTCCATAGTAATCGCCCACACCGGCGTGGTCGCGACCCACAATCAAGTGCGTACAACCATAATTCTGCCGGAACACGGCGTGGAGAAGAGCTTCGCGCGGCCCCGCGTAGCGCATCTCCATGGGGTAGCCGCCCTGGATCACCCGGTCCCGGCGGAAATACTTGTTGACCAAGGCATCGATAGCCTTTACCCGCACTTCCGCCGGAATGTCGCCGGGTTTGAGTTTGCCCACCAGTTGGTGGATATACACACCATCGCAAACCTCGATCGCGACCCAGGCCAGGTAGGCGTGGGAGCCGTGCATGGGGTTGCGGAGTTGGAGGGCGGCCACCGTGCTCCAACCGCGCTCCGCAAACAGCTTACGGGCTTCGGCGGGCCGCTGGTAAATGCCCTTGAACATCTCCGGGTAATAGGATTCAGAAAGGACTTTCACGGGGCCTGCGAGATTCACCGGCCCCTGTTCCATTACCTTCTGAACCCCGGGGTGAGCGGAATCCTTCGTGCGGAAAACCTGTTGGCATTCATGTTCTTTGTTGATGGTGTACTTCTCCGTGACTTTCATGGTGCCCATGATGGACTCGGTTTCCGTGTCCCAGAGCACCACCTCCTCGCCGATCGCAATCGAGTCAGCCAGTTTCTGATCAGCGGAGAGGGTAATGGGTATGGGCCAGAAAAGACCTTTCTTGCTGGGCATGCTATACGTGTCACAACAGCCTTGCCAGTCGTCCTTGCCCATAAACCCGTCCAGGGGCGTGAACGCTCCGATTCCCATCATGATGAGATCGCTCGTTTCCCGAGTGGTCATGGGGACCTTTTTCAGCTTTTGCGCCTTCTTGCTTTCCTGCTCTAACAATGTGCCTTCCAGGAGAAGGGGTTTGAGTTCACGACTTCCATGAGGAAAAATCAGGTTGCTCATTCGTACCTCCCATTTGATCGGTATTTTTTCGCTGCCCACACGAGCAAAAAACGAAGCTATCGTCGTGTGGTCCAAAAGCCGCCCAATGGCGGCGGTTTCATATCGCCTGCAGGGGCGATTTTAAGTTGCCAAGTGGCGGCGTACAGCCGCCGCTACCTCATGCCGCGCAAAACGCCGCGCGGCATGCAAAAATCCCGCTGCCCACTCGGGGGTGGCCAGCGCATGCAAGTGCGTATAGCTGGCCCAAAGGTTCCCGACCACCACGCCGTCACGGCCGCCGCCGCAGCCGACGCCGCGCCGCACCTCGCAGGCGGTGCTGGGCAAGTCTGTCCCCGGGAGAATTCCCGAATAGTGAAATTCGTGGCCCCTGAGGATCGACCCCAGGGGGAAGAAGGCGTTTTCGGCGTCCACGTAGAGTTCGGTATAGCCGTGGCCCTGGGGACGAGCGCAAACCTGCACTTCGAAGGGGAGTACGCCCGCCATAGGGTGACGCTGCCCCTGCCAGAGGATTGCCCGGGCCAGGAGCATCAGGCCTCCGCATTCCGCATAAATCGGCAAGCCACGCTCAGCGGCACACCGGACCGATGCCAGGAAGGTCCCATTGGCCGCCAGGGCTTCACAATGCGTTTCCGGGAAACCACCGCCAATGTACAGCGCGTCGAGATCTTCCGGCAGGGAGGTCGCCGAGAGTGCAGAGATCGGGACCAGTTCGGCGCCGGCAAGGCTTAGTAGATCCAGATTCTCCGGGTAATAAAAGGTGAAAGCGGAGTCGCGGAGATACCCAATCTTCAGCCCGATCCCATCAGGCAAACCGGGGCGGGGCTTCGCGGGAGGTTCAAGGGTGGGGGCCTGACAGGACAGACTCCAGAGCTGTTCGAACTCCAACCGGCTCCCGACCATCTCCTCCAGGGTTGCCCGCAAGGCTTCCCTGTCGGGGTAATCCTCTGGCACCACCAGACCCAGATGGCGTTCCGGAAGTAAGCTGGTCGTTTGAATTCTGGGGATGGCGCCGAGCACCGGAATTCCGCAGACAACTTCGATAGCCTCTCGCAACACCTGTTCGTGCCGTGACCCGCTCACTTGATTGAGAATCACCCCGGCGATCCTGACGCTAGGGTCCAGCCGCTGGCAGCCCAGGACCATGGCCGCCGCAGTGCGGGTGACCTTCGTGGCGTCGAGCACCAGCACGACGGGCGCTCCGAGCGTCTTGGCCAATTCGGCCGTGCTGTGTGTACCTCTGGCATCAAAACCATCGTAGAGACCACGGTTGCCTTCGATAACATTCAACGCGCCCGGCAAGGAATGGGCAGCGAATGCCGCCGCGGCGCCATCGTATCCCATCAGGAAGGTGTCCAGATTGTGGGCAGGGTGGCCCGCGGCCCAAGACAACCAAGCCGTGTCGATGTAATCCGGACCTTTCTTGAACGCACGAGTCCTTACCCCGCGGCGCTGGGCGAATAAGAGAAGCCCTAAAGAGACGAGCGTCTTACCTGCCCCGCCGCTAAGTCCCCCAACGACAAGGCGCGGCATTGTGCTAGGTACAATCACGTTGACCACCGGCCAACAGGATCAAAATCAAGGTGCAGCGTCCGGTTTCGGAGGCAATTGGATGTACGATCCCCCGAGATAGCTGTAAACGCAACGGCCGGAATCAATCAGCAGGCGGATGGCCTTCTTGCAGTCCTCTTTGTCGCAAGTTCCCTCGCCATGCTTGGCAATCATGGCCTTGGTCAGGTCCATTGCCTTTAGATTCTTTTTCCCAGCGTATTCGGCGACCATTTGATACATTTCTTCCGCCAGAGTTTCGATTGAGATTTCGCCCATTCCATATCTCCATCTGCTAAGCAGCGTTGGATTGCGAGCCCCTCATCCTAATTCTTGACGCACAGCGGGTCAAGACAGCCTGGCCGCCGCGGGTCCCAGCGTCATGTCAAGGCGCCGTTCGACCCGATGCTCAGACACTGCTTGCGGCTTCCCCGTCATGTCTTCCTCCTGCACGAGTGCCCAGACCTTTGCCACCATTTCGCACAACGCATTACTGTTGCTGCCTGCCATACGTAGGTCGAGTCACCTCCCAGAGTCGAACTCGTAACCAAGTAGAATGTTAGCCCCGTTAATTTTCAACACAAGAGTTTTTTATCTACTTTGACTCTTAATGTCCGAACATTTTTTGGGGAGACGGACAATTTGGCTGGGTAGTGACCTTAATGTCCGCAGCATCTTCGGTCCGTCGCGTCCGTGGCCGAAAGCCCGCTTGACGAGCACCCTTCGTCACCGTGCACTTTTCTCATTCTTGCCTGAGGCCGCCAAACGGGAGTTGGGATTCCCCCTTTGGAAAGGTGAGTTTTCACACAGGCTCTCTCGCCCGCCTCTTCTGTCCTCCTTGTTCAGGCTAACCCGTTTAGTCTCTTTACCTCCCTGATGGCATTGGAGACAGCGATTTGGCTAAAGGCTTGCTAGACCAAATTCAACCGGAATGGGGAAAGGAACGCATATGGCTGATCAAACATCCTGGCACGGGAGTTTTCTGGCTAGGTTCTCGCCGCGGGTGCAGCAGAAGCTTCTGGCCCTTGCCGAGCCTTTTCAATTCAAAGCTGGGCAGGACATTATTGGCGAAGGTGACCACAGCCTGTATCTTTACATTGTCAAGAGCGGCCGCGTGTCGGTGGAGATGGACGTACCAACCAAGGGACGCTGGATGCTCCGCACCGGCGGCGTTGGGACCATGTTCAGTTGGTCGGCGCTGGTGGAGCCACGCCTCGCAACCGCTGCAGTACGAGCCATGGAAGACACAGAGGTTATGGGCGTCAAGGGCGGGGCGCTGA
>Ga0315282_10002798_pt1 | contig 31667 bp, 23 predicted proteins | sample YL17G07_20_MG_FD_203693 | JGI IMG/M metagenome (GOLD analysis project Ga0315282, IMG submission 203693) | Sediment microbial communities from Yellowstone Lake, YNP, Wyoming, USA - YL17G07_20 | ecosystem: Environmental > Aquatic > Freshwater > Lake > Sediment | place: USA: Wyoming | collected... | reverse complement strand
AAGGTCCCCAGATTTTGGGATGTGAGCGTGCGTACGCACGCTCACATCCCAAAATCTGGGAGTTCACCACGGCAATTCGCAGGGAACCATTATTTTGAGGGAAACTAATCGTTGTTGTGCCCCAATAGAGACAAGGACAGGATATGGATGAAGCAGGTGAAAGCACAATTGTAGCGTCTTTTTCTAAGAACAGCCGGGAAATGATCTGCGTGGGAGTCAGCCTGTGGCAAGGGAAACGGCGCCTGTTTGTGCGCCTGTATGCCCAGACGCCAGAGGCAAAGCAGCCGGTGCCGACCAAAGAAGGCGTAACGCTGCCGGTGGAACAATACCAGGCGCTGCTGGAAGGCGTGCGCGCCCTGGCCGCCTTGGGCGGCAAAGAAGTCGTCACGGCCAAAATCCCCAAGAACAAGTCCCAGCAGGTATGGGTAGGCGCCAATCATTACAAGGAAATGCCTTTGCTGTACATCCGCACTTATGCTGCTTTCACCGGCAGCCAGGAGCTAAAGCCGGCCAAACAGGGCGTTTCGATCCGCGCCGAGCTGTACCCGAAGCTGCTGGAAGTGGTGGAAAAGTTGGGGAAGGCGCTCGAGGAAAAAACGTAAATTTTCTTACTCCGGCAAATTCCTCGCCTTTTCCTGTAGGGCCATCTCTTCATCTGTAACGGCTTCTATGGTCAGGCCGTGCGGCAAGGGGTGACCCTGCGCATCGGCATGGATGAAGGTGATGAAACCTTTGACCACCACTTCCCCACTTACTTTGGTCTCGATGAAGGCGATCAGGCTGGTGCGGCCGGCGTACACGATGCGGCTGTCGAAGGCAACGATCTCGCCCAGGTGCACCGGGCGGCTGAAGAGCATGCCGTGGATTTTCAGACAGACGATGTTTTCGGGTTTGGTCAGGCTGGCGGCGGCGATAAAGCCTGTCTCGACGAACCATTCAGCGCAGCGCCCCGCATACAGCGTGCCGTGATGGTTGAGATCCCCGCTCATCACCACGTGTTGGGTAATATAGGTATTGATATTCATGCATCCCTTCTCCCTGTATTTATCATATCATACAGGAGGTTATCATGAAACCGCCCGACAACCTGTTATCTCATCCCAACCCGGCCGCCGGTTACACTGAAGCGCTCAAACGCCTGGCTGTCCTGCAAGCCAGGGATGGCCCCGCAGTCCACCCGCGTGGGCATACCCTGTTCCTCACCCATGGCGCAATCACCGGGCGGGTAGTGGTATGGTTCCACGGTTACACCGACAGCCCACAGCAGTTTGCCCGTCTGGCGCAGTTGTGCTTCGAGCGCGGTTGGAATGTGCTCGTGCCGCGCTTGCCGCACCATGGCCTGTCCAACCCAATGACCCCCGAAACCGCCCTGCTGACCGCCGAAAAGCTGGCGCGCAGCGCCGACGAGGCCGTGGACATAGCCGCTGGCCTGGGTAAGCAGGTGGTGGTGGGCGGGTTGTCGATGGGTGGGGTGATCACCGGCTGGCTGGCGCAGCAGCGGCGTGAGGTTGAGCTGGCTGTCCTGTTGGCGCCGGCTTTGGGCGTTTACCAGGTCCCGGCGCCCCTAACCCGCCTGGTGGGTGAGGCCTTTGCGCGCCTACCCAACACCTTCGCCTGGTGGGACCCCAGGCTTAAAGAAGCCCTGAAAGAGCCGGAGATCAGCTACCCGCGTTATGCCATGCGTGGCATAGCCGCATTCTTGCGCCTGAGCTATGCCATGCAGGACCTGGCGCGCCGCACCCCACCGGCGGCCCGGCGTATCTGGGTCATCACCACCGAAACCGACACCGCCATCAGCCAGCCGGTAGTCGAGCACGTAGTCAGCCTGTGGCGAGCGCAGGGGGCCCAGGTGCGGACCCACCGCTTCAGCGCCGATCTGCAGCTCGACCACAATTTCATCGACCCTGGCCACCCTAAACAACGCGTGGATATAACCTACCCGGTCATCCTGTCCGCCCTGGAATAGCTAAAGCCTGAAGAATTTCCACCCACCTGCTCTTACCCAAAAGTTTTTTATCCCTTTTTATCTCCTCTTATCAGTGTGTGTCAGCTTACACACCGCCCTGACGGGCTGTGCCTGGGTCTGTGGTTCCTCCCTCTTTTTTTGCAGGATCCTTACCTTGGATGCTGGTAAAATTAAACGCGGTTCCCCAAAAACATCCCGCTCCTTTGAAAGGGTATTTCCATGGCCCAGGCTGCAGAAGTAAAGCCGAAAGACTCCGCTTCCCTGTCCTCCTCACCCGCCGGGGAAGCACCGGGCCTTTACGAGTCAAAGTCACACACCCTGGAGGAGCGGCGCGCCACCGCCCTAAGCCTGCAAAGCAGGCGGCTTGCCTGGCCGGATTGGCTGATCGCCGCAGGGGTGTTCGCCGCTGCCATGACCCTCTACGTGCGTACCCTGGCGACCACCCTGCTGCTGGGCGACTCGGGTGAATACCAGGTGCTGTTCCACACCGTCGCGCTGACCCATCCCACCGGCTACCCGATCACTGTTCTACTGGGCCGGCTGATCACCCTGCTGGTGCCGGTCGGCAGCTTTGCCTACCGCGCCAACCTGGTCTCGGCCATCTGCGGTTCGCTAACGCTGGCGTTGGTCTATCTGATGGGGTGCGTGTTGAGCGGGACTTCCTCTCATATTGTAGGGACACGCATTGCCGCCCTGGTAGGCCCGTTGGCATTAGGATTGGGCCAGTTGTTCTGGTGGCATTCGGTGATTGCCGAGATGTACACTCCTTCTGCGGTGATGATCGCCCTGGTGCTCTTGCTGTTGGCGCTGTGGCGCAGGAGCGGTAATCCCAAACTGCTTTTTTGGGCTGGATTGGCGGGCGGGCTTGGGGTGGGTATTCATTACACCACCCCGATGATTGCGCCGGCGGTGCTGTTTTACCTGGCGCTGACCGCCCGGCGCAAGGTGGACTGGCGCAGCGCCATCGCCGGGGCGCTGCTCGGCCTGGCGGTGACAATACTGGCGTTCTTCACCATCGACGCACTCAACACCCCCAGCAGTTACTTTCACGCCGTGGTGGAACCCAGCGTGAGCGTCCTCGACCTGACCCCGGCCCAGTACGCCTCGCCGTTTGGCCGGATTGCCTACGAGCTGGCCGGCCGGCAGTTTCAGGGCGAGCTACTCAGACTGCCTGAAGCCAGGGTGATCGAAAATGTGAAAAATTATTTCGGCACGCCTATGGGCGTGCAGGCTAACTTTGCTCGCCGTGTGCTAAGTCTGGCCGTGTTTGGCATGCTGGCTTTACTGTTCTACAAACGCCGCGAAGAAATGCACCGCTGGCCTGAGGCGTTGCTGCTGCTTTTCGCCTGGGCGGTTATGTTGTCTTTCATCGTCAATTACGACATCAGCGACATCTACCAGTTCTATGTGCCCACATTCGTACCCCTGGCCATCGCCGTCAGCGTGGGCGCCGCCATCTTGCTCGACTTGTTGGAGTGGCTCATTCGGAAGATTCCTGCCCTGCCGTGGAAAAATGGACTGGCTGCAGGCGTCACCTTGCTGGCCGGCCTGGTGATCATCGCCGGGGCGGTGCAGCCGGAGGTCCCCTACTTGCAAAAGTCTTGGAAGGCGCACCGTATCACCTTCCTGGACTTTACCGATTACAGCTCTTACCCTTATCCGGTGGATGACCCGGAATATCCCTACCGCAATGCCGAGCAAATCATCGACCAGGTGGAAGACAACGCTATTATCTTTACCGATTGGAGCATGGTCTACCCGCTCTATTATGTGGCGCACGTCGAACAAGGCCGCACGGGCATTTCCGTCCACGAGACCTATCCGGCTATGACGCCCAAGCCCTTCGCCGATACCGCCGTGCAGTACGTCAACGACAATTACGGCAAGCGCCCGATTTACTTTTTGATTTTCGAGGATACCCGCCTGTCGACTGACTACAATTTTATTTCAATAGACGACTCGGTCAACCTCATGAGATTGGAAAAAAGATAAAACTTGACAACCGCCAATAATAATTTACCTCTGAAACCCAAATCTCTGGACTGGCCGGATTGGCTGATCGCCGCATGGGTGTTCGCCGCCGCCATGGCCCTCTACGTGCGTACCCTGGCAACCACCCTGCTGCTGGGCGACTCGGGTGAATACCAGGTGCTGTATTACACGTTGGGCCTGGCCCACCCGACCGGCTATGCTGTCCTGATCCCCCTGGCGAAGCTGATCACCCTGCTGGCACCGGTGAGAGACGCCGCCTACCGGGGCAACCTGGTTTCGGCCATTTTTGCCGGCCTGACCCTGGCGCTGCTTTATTTGCTCGGGCGGGTGTTGAGCGGTAGGCGCCTGGCCTCCCTAGTGGGCCTCACGGCGATGGGCCTGTACCGGCTGTTCTGGTGGCACGCCGTCATGGCCGAGTCGATCACGCCCGGTACGGCCATGATCGCCCTGGTGCTGCTGTTGATCGTGCTTTGGAAGCGCGGGGATGGCAGCCCCTGGCTGCTCTGCGCGGCCGGGCTGGCGGGTGGGCTGAGTCTGGGTATCCATACCGTCGTAGCGCTATCGGCTCCAGCGGTGCTGATTTACCTGGGACTGACAGCCATTAGTTGGAAAAAGGGCTGGCGGGCCTACCTGAGGGCCTGGCTGCTGGCCGGCCTGGGTGGTCTGACTGGCGTGGCGCTGACCCTGGCCAGCTTTTTCACCCTCAATGCCCTCAATTCTCCTACCAGTTTTCTCGACAACATCGCCCCTCAGATTGGCTCGTGGGGGATGACCATGCAGCAGTTCCAGTCGCCCTTCGTGCGCCTGGTGTACCTGATGGGCGGTAAGCAGTTCCAGGACTCCATGTTCACGCTTCCGCATGAGCGGGTGATGCAGAACGTCGACCGTTATTTCAGCGCTCTCCAGCACGACTTGCCCGGCCTGGTGCCGGCCCTGGCGGCCTTCGGGCTGCTGCTGATGTTTGTCTACCGGTGCAAGGGCGAAAGATACCGCTGGCGCGAGGCGCTGCTGCTGGTGGCTGCCTGGCTGGCGATGCTGGTGTACACCGTCAACTATGACATCGACGACATCTATACCTATTACATCCTCAGCTATGTGCCGTGGATTGCCGCAGCAGCCGCGGGTGTTGGCGGCCTGCTGGACACGCTGGTTTTCTTTTTTGCTCCCCTCTTTAAAGGCGCCCGAGCCGCCGCTGAAAATAATAGCCCCTCCAGATGGATCCAGACGGCCAATCTAATCCTCCAGGCCGCCCTGGTTTCCGGGCTGTTGTGGGTGGTGGTATCGCCATCCGCCAGCACCATCGCCTACTCCTGGCGTGGGCGTCACATCACCTTCCTGGATGGAACACCTTACGCCGATTATCCTTACCCGGTCAACGACCCCGGTTGGCCGCACGAATTCGCCAGGGCGCTTGCCGCCCAGGTGGAAGACAACGCCATCGTCTTTACCGACTGGGGCACGCTTTACCCGGTCTACTATGTCACCTACGTGGAGCAGAGCCGCACAGGCATCGAGGCGCACGAGATGTACCCCGCCGGCAGCGACGGCAAACTCGAGGATACTGCTCTGAGCTACATTCTGGCCAACCTGGGCAAACGCCCGCTGTATTTCACCCAGGTGGATGACGTCCTGTCGCAGGACTATAGCTTCGTCGAGGTAGATTCGCAGTTGCCGCTGTACCGGCTGGAGAAGAGGTAAGACCAAGACCCTTACTTTATCCACAAATACTGGTACGGCTTCAGCTCCAGTGGGAGCGTTCCACCTTCCGGGACGGGCAGGGGCTGGCCGCCAAGCAGGTCTTCGAGCCGGGCCGCGCCAAACGGCAGCTTGAGCGCCACGGACTGCTGCTTGCCTGACAGGTTGTTCACCACCAGCACCCGCTCGTCCTGGTACTGGCGCAGGTAGGCCGCCACCGCCAGCGATTCGCACTCCACCCAGGTAAAGCTGCCGCGCCCGAAGGCCGGGTGCTCCTTGCGCACGGCGATCATGTGGCGCAGGCTGTTGAGCAGCGAGTCCGGGTGGGTGCGCTCGTCCGCCACGTCGACGTGCCCTGGGCCGTAGACCGAGTTGTCGATCACCGGCAGGTACAGGCTCTGTGGAGCGGCGCTGGAGAAGCCGGCGTTGACCGCGCTGGTCCACTGCATGGGGGTGCGCACGCCGTTGCGGTCGGGCAGCCAGATGTTGTCGCCCATGCCGATCTCGTCGCCGTAGTAGAGGATGGACGAGCCGGGCAGGGTGAAGAGCAGCGAGTTGGCCAGCTCGATCTTGCGCCGGTCGTTATCCAGCAAGGGGGCCAGCCGGCGGCGGATGCCCAGGTTGAGGCGCATGCGCGGTTCGGGGGCGTATTCCTGCCACATCCACTGCCGCTCTTCTTCGGTGACCATTTCGAGGGTCAGCTCATCGTGGTTGCGCAAGAAGGTGCACCACTGGCAGTTGTCGGGGATGGGCGGCGTGCGGCCCAGGATCCAAACCAGCGGGGTGCGGTCGGCCTGGCGCAGCGCCATGTAGATGCGCGGCATGACCGGGAAGTGGAAGCCCATGTGGAACTCATCCCCGTCGCCGAAGTAAGCACGTGTGTCTTCGGGCCACTGGTTGGCTTCCGCCAGCAGGATGCGCCCTGGGAATTCCTGGTCGAGGGCTTGGCGGATCTCCTTCAGGTAGGCGTGCGTTTCGGGTAGGTTCTCGCAGTTGGTGCCCTCGCGCTCGAACAGGTAAGGCACCGCGTCGGCACGGAAGCCGTCGATGCCCATTTTCAGCCAGAAGCGCATCACGTTGATCATCTCGGCGCGCACGGCCGGGTTATCGTAATTGAGGTCGGGCTGGCAGGCGTAGAAGCGGTGCCAGAAGTACTGCCCGGCGGTCTCGTCCCAGGTCCAGTTGGATTTCTCGGTGTCCAGGAAGATGATGCGCGCCCCGGAATATTTCTGGTCGGTGTCACTCCACACATAGTAGTCGCGGTAAGGCGAGTTGCGGTCGGCCCGCGCCGCCTGGAACCAGGGGTGCTGGTCGGAGGTGTGGTTGAGCACCAGGTCCATGATCACGTGCAGGCCGCGGGCGTGGGCCTGGTCGAGCAGGATGCGGAAATCGTCCAGCGTACCGTAAGCCGGGGCGATGTTATAGAAGTCGGAGATATCGTAGCCGTCGTCCTTGAGCGGCGAGGGATAGATAGGCAGCAGCCACAGGCAGTCCACCCCTAGGTCTTTCAGGTAGTCGAGTTTGGAAATCAGGCCGCGCAGGTCGCCGCGCCCATCCGCGTCGCCGTCGCAGAAGGCGCGCACATGCACTTCGTAGAAAATGGCGTCTTTGTACCAGAGCGTGTCGTTACCGGACATAAGCAAACCTCCTCTTTTGCCGGGGCAGAATAGACAAAATTATACCTGAAAAAGATTCACCACAAAGTTAACAAAGAACGGCTCATTAGGATTTACCGTGGAAGGTACCCAGATTTGGGGATGTGAGCGTGCGTACGCACGCTCACATCCCCAAATCTGTGAGTTCACCACGGCAATCCCCAGAGAACCCAAAGAACACAAAGAAGAAAAAGGAAAAGAGAAGAAAAAACAAAGAGAGACATTGTAGTGCTAAAATAAAGGCATGTCCGCTGTTAAGTTTCCCAAGGCGCTTCCCCAATCCCTCTACCGTTATTTTTGGGAGGTAGATCCGGCCCAGTTGGATCCTGGCAAGCATCCTGAATATATCATCAATCGCCTGTTAGATAAGGGGGACCTGGCAGCGGCGCGTTGGGTGCTGCAGAATTATCCAAAAGAAGCAATAGTTCAGACTTTTCGAACCATGCGCGACTTTTCACCCTGGAACGGGCGTTTTTGGGCCCGATACCTGGAAATCCCAGAAGAGGAGGTGGCGTGTTTACAGCCGTCTTATCTTCAGACGCGCAGGATGCACTGGCCTTATTAGGAAAAAGTGGGTTAGTTTCCAAGGCTTATCTTGCGGGCGGCTCTGCGCTTGCATTATATTTTGGACACCGCTATTCGGTTGATTTCGATTTTTTCTCTCCACATCTTTTTAAACCAGAACAATTGGCCAGGGCTCTTGCTCAAGAGGGAAAATTCGAGACCGACCTGTTGAAAGATGCTTCACTGATTGGTGAGTTTCAAGGAATTAAATTTAGCTATCTTCATTACCCGTATCCTTTAGTTGCTGCACCCATGGAATTTTTAGGTGTGCCGATTGCCCATGTAAACGATATTGCCGCTATGAAACTCGCCGCGGTAATGTCCAGAGGGATAAAACGGGATTTTGTGGATGTCTATGTGCTTACCAGGCAAGGACTGTCACTGGAGCAAATGCTAAATTTTTATGACCAAAAGTATGCTTTGTTAGAAAAAAACCTGTTCGGAATTATCAAAAGCTTGAATTATTTCGATGACGCCGAAAATACCGAAATGCCTCGCATGATTGCTCCGATAAGTTGGGCGGAGGTAAAGAGATTTTTTTCCGCCGAATCAATCAGGCTGGCTAAAAAATACCTGGCTTAGCGAAGGACTGCCAAAAAAAGTAGTGAATATTATTTCAACAGCTCGCGGATGACGCGGTGCAGGATACCGCCGTGGCGGTAGTATTCCACCTCCAGCGGGGTATCCAACCTGCACACCACCTGGAAGGTAATCTTCTGCCCGTTGGCCTCCTGGCCGCCTTCGGCGCTCACGATCAAAAGCCGTTCTTCCCGTTGGGGCAGGTTCTCATCGATCAACCCGGCCAAGCCCTCGACGTCGAATAGCTCTTTGCCGGTCAGCCCCAGGCTTAGGGCGCTGTCCCCGGGCTGAAACTGCAGCGGCAGCACGCCCATGCCGATCAGGTTGGAGCGGTGGATGCGCTCGAACGATTCGGCGATGACCGCCCGCACGCCCAGCAGCAGCGGCCCCTTGGCGGCCCAATCCCGGCTGGAGCCAGCGCCGTACTCCTTGCCGGTGATGATCAGCAGCGGCACGCCCTCGGCCTTATACTGCATGGCCGCCGCGTAGATGCTGGTCTCCCTGCCGTCCGGCAGGTGCACGGTGCGGCTGCCGTCCACACCCGGCGTCAGGTGGTTCTTCAGGCGCGGGTTGGCGAAGGCGCCGCGCCCCAGCACCTGGTCGTTGCCGCGCCGTGAGCCGTAGGAGTTGAAATCGCCCGGGCGCACACCCAGCTCGATCAGGTACTGCCCGGCGGCGCTGTGCGGGTCGATATCGCCGGCCGGCGAGATGTGGTCAGTGGTGACCGAATCGCCCAGCCAGGCCAGCAGGCGCGCCCCGTGGATATCCGCCAGGACGGGGAGCCGGCGGTCCAGGTCGAGGAAGAAGGGCGACTCGCGCAGGTAAGTGGAAGCCGGGTCCCAGGTGTACAGCGGGCTGTCGCCGCTCTGGATGGCGTTCCACACCGGGTTGCCGCTGAACACCTCGGCGTAGCCGGCCTGGAACATCTCCGGGCGGATGCTGGCCTGGATGGCGGCCTGCACCTCCTGGGTGGAGGGCCACACATCCCGCAGGTACACCGGCCGGCCGTCCGCCCCCAGGCCGAGCGGCTGGCTGGTCAGGTCGATGTCGACCGTGCCGGCCAGGGCATACGCCACCACCAGCGGCGGCGAGGCCAGGTAGTTGGCCAGCGTGTTGGGGCTGATGCGCCCCTCGAAGTTGCGGTTGCCGGACAGGACGGCCGCCGCCACCAGGTGGTTGTGCTGGATGGCCGAGGCCACGGCTTCAGGCAGCGGGCCGGAGTTGCCGATGCAGGTGGTGCAGCCAAAGCCGACCAGGCCGAAGCCCAGCTTGCCCAGCGCATCTAGTAGGCCGGCCCGCTGCAGGTAGCTGGCCACCACCCGCGAACCCGGCGCCAGGCTGGTCTTGACGTACGGCGGGACCTTCAGCCCCTTCTCGACCGCCTTGCGCGCCAGCAGCCCGGCTGCCAGCATCACCGCCGGGTTGGAGGTGTTGGTGCAGGAGGTAATGGCGGCGATGACCACCGCCCCGTGGCCCAGGCGCGCTTCCTCGCCGTTCAACCGCACGGCTGCGCTGCGTTCCAGCTCTTCCGGCGCGAGGGCGTAGCCGTTCTCGGAGCGCGGTTTGGCCAGCGCCTGGCGGAAATTTTGTTGCATTTTAGAGAGGGCGACACGGTCCTGCGGGCGCTTGGGGCCGGCCAGGCTGGGCTCGACCGTGCCCATATCCAGCTCGAGCGTGCTGGTAAACTCGGGATCGGGAGAGCCGGCCTGGCGGAACAGGCCCTGCGCCCGGTAATAGGCCTCCACTAACTCGACCAGCTCCGCCGGCCGCCCGGTCAGGCGCAGGTAGGCCAGGGTCTGCTCGTCGACCGGGAAATAGGTCACCGTGGCGCCGTTCTCGGGCGACATGTTGGCGATCATCACCCGATCGGTCACCGCCAGGTGGTCCAGCCCATCCCCGTAAAACTCGACGAACTTATCCACCACGCCCTTTTTGCGCAGCATCTGCACGATAGTGAGGGTCAGGTCAGTCGGGGTGACGCCCTCGGGCAGCCGGCCGGTCAGCTTGAAGCCGATCACATCCGGGATGAGCATGGCCACGGGTTGGTCGAGCATGGCCGAAACCGCCTCGATGCCGCCCACGCCCCAGGCTACCACGCCCAGGCCGTTGACCATGGTGGTGTGCGAATCGGCCCCGACCAGCGTGTCGGGGAAGGCCAGGCGCTGGCCGTCAACCTCCTGGGTGAGCACCAGGCGGGCCAGGTATTCGATATTGACCTGGTGGACGATGCCGGTAGCGGGCGGCACCACGCGCAGGTTCTTGAAGACCTTCTGCGCCCAGTGCAGGAACTCGTAGCGCTCGCGGTTGCGCTGGAACTCGATGGCGGCGTTGCGCGCCATGGCATCTGGCGCGCCCCCAAACTGCGGGGGCGTGACGAAATCGACCTGCACCGAGTGGTCGATGATCAGGTCGACCGGGATGGACGGGTTGACCCGCATGGGGTCGCCGCCCATGCGCGCCAGGGCGGCGCGCATGGCCGCCAGGTCGTTGATCACCGGCACGCCGGTGAAGTCTTGCAGCAGGATACGCCCAGGGAAGAAGTTCATTCCCGGGCGGGTGTGCTGCTGGGGCAGCCAGCCGGCCAGGTTGAGCACATCCTGGCGGGAAACGACCTTATTATCCTCACGGCGCAGGGCATTTTCGAGCAGGATGCGCACCGCCAAGGGCAGGCGAGCGAGCTGCGCATAGCCTTCATCCTGCAGAATGCGCAGGTTATAGAAAGTGAAGCTCCCCGAGGAAGTCTTCAACGTAGCGCGGGCGTTAAAAGAATTTTCTAACATACTCAATCCTTAATCTTTTTGCTGTCGTTGTAAAGCATCGTCATTTCTGTCATTGCGAGCCGTCTTCGGCGACACCCTTGGTGCACCCGCAGGGGTGAGCAATCTCTGTGTAAGCGTTGAGATTGCTTCGCTTACATGAGAATGTTCGCTCGCAATGACAACCCTCTTTGACTGTCATTGCGAGGCTTCCACGGCGGCTGTCATTACGAGGCTCCTTAGCCGACACCCTTGGTGCACCCGCAGGGGTGAGCAATCTCAGTGCGGGAGTTGAGATCGCTTCGCTCACATGAGAATGTTCGCTCGCAATGACAACCCTCTTTGACTGTCATTGCGAGGCGTCTTCGCTGACACCCTTGGTGCACCCGCAGGGGTGAGCAATCTCAGTGCGGGAGTTGAGATCGCTTCGCTCACATGAGAATGTTCGCTCGCAATGACAGATCCCACGGAAAAGCGCTCGTTCGCACATGTGTCCCCTTCGGGGAATGACAGTGGCCAAATCACCGGAAATCAGCATTCAGCAATCCTCAGTCTTCAATCATGTGCTGGATCACCGCCCTCGCAAAGGCCGCCGTGCCCAGCAGAGTGGCCCCCTCCACCAGGCCCGACAGGTCAAAGGTAAGCTGGCGTGCACCCAGGGCGCCCTGAATGCCGCCCAGCACCCGGTCGGCCGCCTCGCTCCAGCCCAGGTAGCGCAGCAGCATCTCACCCGACAGGATCAGCGAGCAGGGGTTGGCCTTGTCCAGCCCGGCCAGGGTTGGGGCCGTGCCGTGGGTGGCCTCGAAAACGGCCACGCCGCTCTCGTAGTTGATGTTGGCGCCGGGGGCGATGCCGATCCCGCCCACCTGCGCCGCCAGGGCGTCCGACAGGTAATCGCCGTTGAGGTTGGTGGTGGCCAGCACGTCGAACTCGGCCGGGCGGGTGATGGCGGCCTCGAACATGGCGTCCGCGATGATATCCTTGACCGGCAGGCAGCCGTCTTCCAGGGCGGTCTGGCGCTGCGCATTGGCCGCCGCCTCGCCCTGCTCGGCCTGGCTGCGCTCCCACTGGCGCTGAGTGTAGACCCGCTCGCCGAACTCGCTCTCGGCCAGGTCGTAGCCCCAGTTGCGGAAAGCGCCCTCGGTGTACTTCATAATGTTGCCCTTGTGCACCAGCGTCACGCTGCGCCGGTGGTTATCCAGCGCCCAACGTATGGCCGCCCGCACCAAGCGCTGCGAGCCTTCCCGTGAGACGGGTTTGACGCCCATGCCGGAGGAATCGGGGAAGCGCAGGCGGGCGTAGTCCTGGGGGAAATGCTCGTGTAGCAGGGCCTTGAACTGGGCGTTTTCGGGCGAGCCCAGCTCGAACTCGATCCCCGCGTACAGATCCTCGGTATTCTCACGGAAGATCACCATGTCGACCTCCTGCGGGCGCCGCACCGGGGCGGGAACGCCCTGGAACCAGCGCACCGGGCGCAGGCACACGTACAGGTCGAGCTGGCGGCGCAGGGCCACGTTTAGCGAGCGCATCCCGCCGCCCACCGGGGTGGTCAGCGGGCCTTTGATGCCCACCTTGAACTTGGCCAGGGCCTGCAGCGTCTCGTCCGGCAGCCAGGTATTGAAGCGCTGGCTGGCCTTCTGCCCGGCGAAGACCTCCATCCAGGCCACCTGGCGGGCGCCTTGATAGGCCAGCTGCACGGCCGCCTCGAGCACGCGCCGGGCGGCCGGCCACACATCCGCGCCGATGCCGTCGCCCTCGATGAAGGGGATAATCGGGCGGTCCGGCACGCTCAAAACGCCGTTTTGGACGGTGATGGGCTGTCCGGAAGGGGGTATTTGGCTGAGTGTGTAAGACATGCGCTCGATTGTACTTTTTTTTGATCGATTTTGCAATCGGGTCGTAAGGCCGGGTCTATACATGCCAGGGTACTGGCCTTCCATCTTCCTGACCTGCCCGGCCATCGCAACTGCCAAGGATCTAAATGATAAAAATTAATGAATATGATATGATCGATGTCAGGAACGGCCTCATCTCACTGCGTTCTTGTTAATGTCATTGCGAGAGGTCTTCCTCGAAGCAATCTCTGAATAGGCGGTGAGCAACTTCGGTTTTTATCTCCTCATACCTGTGTGAACACCGCCCCGCTGTGCGCGCCTTCGGTGTGACGGGTTGTGCCAGGATCTGTGGTTTAATTATTCTCTGCCTCGTTGAAATATTAATTCTGTTAGCCAACCAGGAAAAGGGCAAACTTATGAAAAACAATATCGAGTTGGTGACTTTGTACTGGACCACCGCCGGGGTATTCCCCTGGCACGCAGAAATAAGCCGCTTTGATTTCGAGGACCGCGTCGAAGCCGCCGCCAGGGCCGGTTACAAAGGCATCGGCCTCTGGCATACCGACCTGGAGCACGACATGCTGCACCGCTCCCTCAAAGAAATGAAAATGATCCTCGACGACAACGGCATGCAGTACCTCGAGCTTGAGTTTCTGACGGATTGGTTTGTCGACGGCGGAAGGCGGGATGAATCGGATGGCCGTAAGCGCCGGCTGCTGCAGGCGGCCGAAGCCCTCCACGCCAAACACATCAAAGTTGGCGATTTCTACAACACGCCCTATTCCATGCCACGCCTGGTTGAGGCGTTTGCCGCCTTATGCGCCGAGGCCGCCAATGCTGGCACCACCATCGGCTTTGAGCTGATGGGCTCCTCCATGATCGACAACCTCAAAGACGCCATCACCCTCGTCGAAACCGCCGGGGCCAAGAACGGCGGTCTCATCCTGGATATAGTCCAGGTAGAGAATCTTGGCATTCCTTTCGAGGAAATCCGCCGCATTCCCTTGCAGTATTTGCTGGGGGTCGAGCTAAACGACGGCGCCCTGCCCGGCAGCCCTCTTTACGACCCGTCCCGCGCCCGCAGGTACTGCGGCGAAGGCGATTTCGACGTGCGCGGCCTGATCCACTGCGTCCAGGCCATGGGTTACGCCGGCCCCTGGGCGGTGGAAGTCATGTCTGAAGAGCTGGCGGTATTACCCCTGGACGACCTGGCCGCCCGCGCCTTCAACACGACCATGGCGGAATTTGTCGATTAGTGGTCGTCCATCAACAATCATCAATCTAAAATTATCAATCCTCAATCATCGATCCTGCAAGGAAGGAGTGCCACCGATGAACGTACTGGATGCCATTCGCACCAAGCGGGCGGTGCGGCAGTTTCTCCCCGACCCGCTGCCAGAACAGGTGATGGGCGCCATCCTGCGCGCCGGGCGGCGGGCGCAGTCGTCCAAAAACAGCCAGCCCTGGCGTTTCATCGCCATTACCCGGCGCGAGACGCTCGAGCAGCTTTCTAAGCTCGGCACGTACGCCGGACACCTGGCCGGCGCCGTCCTGGGCGTGGTGATCCTCACCCCCGACCCGGCCAGCCGCTTCTCGATCATGTTCGACGCCGGCCAGACCGCCGCCTACATGCAACTGGCCGCCTGGGAGATGGGGGTGGGCTCCTGCCTGGCCACTATCTTCGAGCCCGAGCCGGCCCGCACCCTGCTGGGTTTCCCGGAAGAATGGCAGGTGCGCATTGCCCTGTCGTTCGGCTACCCGGCCGACCCCACCGCCCTGACCCGCCCGCCCACCGGCCCCGGCCGCCAGCCGCTGGGTGAGCTGGTGCACTGGGAGCGTTGGTAAGGGGTCTGAAAGTAGGGTGGGTTTCCGAACCCACCCATTTGCGAGGCGTATGAAAACCAGGCTGCCGGAGGCGGGGGTGGCTCAGTCTCCTGGCGTGGGAGTGGCTCCAGCGGGGGCGGCCGGCAGCTTCAGCGGGGCGATATCCGCTTTTTGGGCTTTGAGGGTGATCTTCAGCTCGCCGGTCTGCGGCTGGTCGGGCGGGTTGAACAGGGCGGCCGGGACGTGCAGCTCGGCCTGCACCAGCGCATCCGCCTGGGGTTCTTCCCACAGCGTGCCGGTGATCACCTGGTCGCCTAGCTTGCCGTTGACCTGGTACCTGTCACAGGCAAAACCACCCACCGTCTCATTCCCGGCCTCCTGGATGCTGCCATCCGGGAGCAGGTCCAGCCAAAAGGCGGGGCCGTCCGGGCTGTGCAGATCGCTGTTCAGCGTTTCGAGGTAATTATCATCCACCGCCTGGGTCATCCAGGCGGGGTCCAGCTCATTTGGCTGGTAGGCTTTACCATCCACCATGTACACCTCGTAACCAGAAAGCAGCTTTGTGGGGTCAATCCCATGCGGCAGCTCGGTGGGGCTAAGGGCCGGCAGGCTGATTTTCAGGTGCATGTTGCCGGCGCTGTCGATCTCGTCCTCCAGCGACTGGCTGCTGTCATCCGGGTAAAGGGTATCCAGGCTGAATTTAATCGAGCGTAGCCCCAGCAGGTGGTCCAGTGGGTCTCCCTGGGAATTGGCCGCTCCACTGGCCGGGGATTGCGTAGTATCCTGTAAGGAGGGCTGCTCCGAAGCCGGTGGGGTGGCGACGGGCTGCTGCGGCGAACCAGGCTGCTGACCTGCCGGGGCGGTGGGCTGCGGGGACCCCGCCGGAGTGGATGGAGAGCCAATGTTCAGCGGGATGATGCAAGCCAGCATCACCATGCTGGCTGCCAGCAGGGCCGCCAGTTTTACAAAGCAGGTTTTGGCTGCCGGTTTCATTACTGCCACCCTTTCTTCGGTTTTTCGGTAGACAGAAATGCAAGCCAACTACATTCCACGGTATCACGGACGTAACTGCCGTTGGCAGGGGCTTCAGAGGTATCCCAACCGGGCACCGTGCAGTGTCCGAACGGTTCACCCGCAGGTAATAACTTATCAACGTACAGGTCAATCCCCTGGATCACTTTCGACCCAAAATCGGAGGCTGTCTTCAAGGATTTCCAGATGGCCGGGGCTACTCGTTTATCACATCCCTTTAACGATCCGGACGCTTTCGTAAGCTCGAAGGCCAGCAGTCTATTATCCTTGAATGTTAAAGGGATGTGAAAAGAGGAGCCGGAAATCGCGTGGCTGCCGGGAGGCGAGGAAAACCTCCCAAGACTCTTCAGATACGCCCCCCATAAACAATTGCCTACTGGAGATTGGAAACTATCCGTGTAATCCATGGCGACATTGACCGTGCTAAGGTTAATACTGCCTTTCATATTGCCTGGCCCGGCAATGTCCAGAGAGATTTCGGCATCTTTGACCATCCACAAGCCCTCATAATCAACGGTGGCCTTTGCGCCACCCGGGAAGTCCCTGGGTTGGGTAGAGTCAGAATGTAAGATTATGCGAGCAAAGCCTTGGTAATGGCCGGGAACCGGCTCCGGTTTCTTCTCACCCTGGGCAGCCTGCGCCGGCCGGGGGCTTGAAAGCGAAGTCCCAAGCAGCAGGGCAATCATGAACAGCAACAGCACCCGCGTGAACAGCCTCATACGTCACCTCCTGAGCTTTCCAATGGGTTAAACGGGGAGCGGTTGGCGGCCCGTTTATTATGATCACCCTGCCGTGACAAACGGTAGCCTTAAGAACATTATAGGCATTTGTTAAAGGAATACAAGGAGGGAGAGCAGACCTCACAGGTCTTGGAGACCCAATGCCACTAACTTTTTAGATGGAAGACGAAGGGGTTTGCCACAGGATATTTCTGGCGTATTGGCGTCAAATTAGATGACGGCCAGACCTATTATCTGTATATTGGCTTGCGCTAAGTAAAATAGTTTGGTGGGACATAACCTGCCCATATGAATGCAATAATGGGCAGGCTATTTATTACGCCGCTTATGGACATCCCAGCAGCACAACTGCCGGGCATTAATTTTGCTCGCAAACTCTTCCTTTCAAACCGAACAATGTGCCATCCAGGAAGAGGAAGTCAAGGCTTCACAATAATTCCGGGTATACTGGCGACGCGTCCGTTTTACCCCCATAATTGCCTGTCATCGAGTTTTAGACGCCGAAAACTCTGACGCAATTTTCGTTATGAGGGTTTTCCCCTTTAGACGTATAATCATTTCAGCGTTCTTTTAGGGGTTCCCTCACATGACTAACTTTACAGGACAGGATATCGGCCGTTACAGGATCATCGAGCCGCTCGGGCAGGGCGGTATGGCGGCGGTTTACCGCGCCTTCGATATGCGTTTGGAATGCGAAGTGGCGGTCAAGTTTATTCGCATGGAACAACTGCCGCCCGTGGAAGTCGAAAAAACGCTCAAGCGCTTCGAGCGCGAGGCTAAAGAAGTAGCCCGCCTGACCCACCCCAACATTGTCAAAGTGACCGATTACGGCGAATATAACGGCACACCCTACCTGGTGATGCCCTACCTGCCAGGAGGGACGCTCAAGCAGTTCGCTGGCAAACCAATGCCCTGTGAGCAGGCAGCGAGGCTGCTGGCGCCGGTAGCAAGAGCCCTGGAAGCCGCACATCAGAAAAATCTTATTCATCGTGATATCAAACCTGGCAATATTTTGCTCACTGAGGGTGGACAGCCGATGGTATCGGATTTTGGCATCGCCAAGATCCTGGGCGTGGAGGGCGGCAACACGCTGACCAGCACCAACGTGGCTATCGGTACGCCGGAATACATGGCGCCGGAGCAGTGGTTCAATCAGATCTCGTCCCAGAGCGACATCTACTCGCTGGGGGTGGTGTTCTACGAGCTGGTGACGGGACGGAAACCTTATACGGCGGATACCCCGGCGGCGATATTTCTAAAACAGTCTACCGACCCGCTGCCCCGCCCGCGCAGCTTTGTGCCCGGGCTGCCTGAAGAGGTGGAAAAGGTGCTCTACAAGGCGCTGGCGAAGAAACCGGAGGATCGCTATGCCAGCATGGGCGAGTTTGCTGCTGCGCTGGAAGGATTGGCCAGCCCTTCCAGGCCGGTCCAGCCTTCACAGCCGGAGGTTTTCGAAGCGGTGGCCATGCACCCGGAAGCGCCTGCGGCTGCCCCCAAACCGCCGGGACTGGAAGTTCTCCAGACGGAAGAAACCAGACCGGGAACACCGGTCTCGCCGCCGGCTGCCAGCATTTCGCCGGCTGGCGTGGTTGAACCACCCCCAGCAGACCGCGTCATTATCCCGGTGGGCCTTCCGATAAAAACCGTTATAGCGCGCCCCCCCGTAAACCGGTGGGTATGGGCGGGAATTGGGGTAATTGTTCTACTTGGGTTGGTAGCGCTAGTAGGCTGGGGGATTAGTAAGTACACCTCCGACCTGGCAATCACGCAGACGGCACAAGCCCTGGCCGGGCTGCCGCTAACGTACACGCCGGTATCCCCAACGCCTCCCCATACCGAGACCCCGGCGGCGACCGCCAATTCGGCTCTAACGCTTATGCCTGCACTGGGAATTGGCTCAACCCAAATATCGCCCAAGGACAGCATGGTAATGGTGTACTTGCCGGGGGGCGATTTCCTGATGGGCTCGGACAAAGCCAAAGACAGCCAGGCGTATGATAATGAACTGCCGCAGCATAAGGTTTACCTGGATGCCTTCTGGATCGACCAGACCGTGGTGACCAACGCCGAGTATGCCAGGTGTGTGGCGGGCGGTCAGTGTACTACTCCGCATGAAACTAGCTCGGCTACCCGCATTTCTTATTATGGGGAGAGCCAGTATGCCAACTACCCGGTGATCTACGTGGACTGGAACCAGGCCCAGGCGTACTGCACCTGGGTCGGGCGGCGGTTGCCGTCGGAGGCTGAGTGGGAGAAGGCAGCGCGCGGCGTGGACGGGCGTATTTACCCGTGGGGCAACACTGCGCCGAACCAAAGCCTGCTGAACAACATTTCCAAAATAAGTGTAGGTGATACGATCGCAGTTGGCAGCTATCTCTCCGGCGCCAGCCCATATGGGGCGCTGGATATGGCCGGTAACGTGTGGGAATGGGTGAACGACTGGTACCGAGATACCTATTATCAGCAGTCGCCGGCTCGCAATCCAACCGGGCCGCCAACAGGGTTCAATCGCGTGCTGCGCGGCGGCTCCTGGGACAATAATGATGGGGACGTCCGCTCTGCTTACCGGGGCAGGCTCACTCCCGAGGACGATTACAACAACCTCGGGTTTCGGTGTGCCGCTGGTACATCCCCGTAGGGGGCTCGCCATAGCTCTGATTTTCTGGTATTCTGTTACATAATAATCGGTCGTTTTCCTTGCCGTTAAGCAAAACAGGTCTGCTCCTGTGAAATTCGCCTGGTACCATGGCATCACCCCCAACCGGATGTTCTCTTTCTATGACGGTTACCCAACCCCAGGTAAGACTGAATTTTCTTCAACCCGATTTATCTGGTTTGGGATTTCCGAATTTTTTTTGGGGGCCTGCAATTCCAATCGCTGGCGGAGCTCATCATTTCCATCCTTGTTATCACCCACTTCCCCTGTCCTCCATGATGGAAATCCCCGTTCTGTGGGGATGGAAATCCCCGTTTTGTGGGGACTATAGTCCCCGTTTTGAGGGGAAGGCCGGTAGCCGTTCTGTGCAATATGTTCGTATGGCTGGTTGCATGCGGAGATTTATTTCTGAAGGAAAATAAAGCCAAAGTGATTTCTGTGATGTAGATATGGGAGTTTTAGACTTTTCGTTATGAGGGTCTTCTCCTTAAGATATATAATCATTTCAGCGTTCTTTTAGGGGTCCCCTCACATGACAAACTTCACAGGGCAAGACATCGGTCGGTACCGGATCATCGAGCCGCTTGGGCAGGGTGGCATGGCGACGGTATACCGCGCCTTCGATACGCGCCTGGAATGTGACGTGGCGGTCAAGTTTATTCGCATGGATCAAGTGACGCCCGCGGAAGTCGAAAGGACGCTCAAGCGCTTCGAACGTGAGGCTAAAGAAGTTGCCCGCCTGACCCATCCCAACATTGTCAAAGTGACCGATTACGGCGAGTACAAAGGCACGCCTTACCTGGTTATGGTGTACCTGCCGGGCGGTACGCTCAAGGAGTTAGCAGGGGAACCGATGCCGTACGACCAGGCGGCGCGGCTGCTGGCCCCGGTAGCGCGGGCGCTGGAGTATGCCCACGAAAAAAATCTCATTCACCGCGACATCAAGCCGGGCAATATTTTACTCACAGACAAGGGTCAGCCGATGGTATCGGATTTTGGCATTGCCAAGATCCTGGGCCTGGAAGGCGGCAACACGCTGACCAGCACCAACGTGGCTATCGGTACGCCGGAATACATGGCGCCGGAGCAGTGGTTCAACCAAATTTCGGCGCAGAGTGACATTTACTCGCTGTCGGTGGTATTCTACGAGCTGGTGACAGGACGGAAGCCTTACACGGCGGATACCCCGGCGGCGATATTCCTAAAACAGTCTAACGACCCGCTGCCCCGCCCGCGCAGCTTTGTGCCCGGCCTGCCTGAAGAGGTGGAAAAGGTGCTCTACAAGGCGCTGGCCAAGAAGCCGGAGGAGCGCTACGCCAGCATGGGCGAGTTTGCCGCGGCGCTGGAAGGACTGTCCGGGCTGGTCAAACCGGTCCAGCTGCAGCAGCCGGAGGTTTTCGAGACAGTGACTGCACGTCCGGAAGCGCCTGCGGCTGTACCCAAACCACCGGAGCCGGAGGTTTTCAGGACGGAGGAAACGGGGCAGGGAATACCAGCTTCTCCGCCGGCTGTTATGGGCGGAACGCCGCCAGCAGAGAGCAGCAGTATTCCGGTCAGTCTCCTACAAAAAACCGCTTCAGACAGGCCCCTTATAAGAGGGTGGGTATGGGCAGCAGTGGTGGCTGCCGTGCTGGTTGGGCTGGTGGGGCTGGTCGGAGTGTTGGCTTTGATCGGGTGGGCAGTCAGTAAAAAAACATCCAGCCTGCCAGCCACGCAGGCTTTGCAGGGACTGTCCGTACGACAGCCAACGGCTACACCAGTGCCGTCCATGTCGTCTATACTGCCAACATCAACCATGATAATAGCGCCAACGCCTACCATGACACCTACACCAACCCAGACTGAGACCCCGGCGGCGACCGCCACTCCAATTCCGACACTCGCACCGACTTTGGGGATTGGTTCGAGCCAAATATCTCCCAAGGATGGTATGGTGATGGTGTACGTGCCGGCGGGCGAGTTCCTGATGGGCTCGGACAAAGCCAAAGACAGCCAGGCGTTTGACGATGAGCTTCCGCAGCATACGGTCTACCTGGACTCCTTCTGGATCGACAAGATCGAGGTGACTAACGCCCAGTATGCCCAGTGCGTAGGAGTTGGCCAGTGTACGCCACCGTATAAGACCCGCTCGTCTACCCACCCTTCCTATTACGGGGACAACCAGTATGCCAACTACCCGGTGGTTTACGTGGACTGGAACCAGGCGCAGATGTACTGCACCTGGGCCGGGCGGCGGCTGCCGTCGGAGGCGGAGTGGGAGAAGGCTGCAAGGGGAACAGACGGGCGCATTTACCCGTGGGGAGACACTGCGCCGGACCAAAGCCTGCTGAACTATAATCAAAATATAAACGACACAACCGCAGCGGGCAGCTATCCCTCCGGCGCCAGCCCCTATGGGGCGCTGGACATGGCCGGGAACGTTTGGGAGTGGGTGAACGACTGGTACAGCAATAGCTATTACCAGCACTCGCTTGCCAGGAACCCGGCCGGGCCGGATTCGGGGACTTCCCGCGTGTTGCGAGGTGGCTCCTGGGACCGCGATGGCAGGCACGCTCGCTCTGCCGGTCGGTACGCAAACTATCCCGAATACTGGTACAACTACCTCGGATTCCGGTGTGCTACCTTACCTTAGTTCTGATCCACTAATTTCTGGTATTCCTTATTTTGTTCACTTATTTTTCCCCGTATGCAAAACAGCCCTGCACCTGTGAAATACGCCTGGTACCATGGCATCACCCCCAACCGGAAGTTTTCGGTCTATGCCAATTACTCAATCCCAGGTAAGACTGAACTGCCTTCAACCCGATTTATCGGGTTTGGTGTGCTTCCGTCAACTATTTCAATCGCTGGCGGCCTCTGGTAGGCGCAGACCCGCCCCTACGTGATTACGGAGGCGGGAGACACCCGGGCGGCTTACAAAACGGGAAAAATTAATCCCTAATGGCAGGTTCCCTGGCCGGAATCTGATTTTATCCCGGGTTCATCGCCATCCTGGACAGGAATAAACTCCCATTCGTAGCTGGTAGGATGGAGGGTGAGCTTGATGATGCCATATTCCCCGGATATGATCGCCTCACTATTGGCAATCTGTGGCCCCTTGGGGTCTTCCAGGATGGCGCCGCCGGTAGCTACAATGATCTCCCGGATGCCGCGCTGCGGGTCTGGCCTACCTTTCGGATCAAGCGGCGCAAAACGCTCATAGTGGTGCTCATGACCGCTGATGACGAGTTCTGCATCATCATCATCTAGGTCCTGCCACAAAGGTCGAACCTGGGGATTGTCCACCGCGCCGGAAACGAAAAGCGGCCTATGCATCACAGCCATGCTGCATTTGGTCGGCCAGGCCGCCAGGTCTGCTTTCAGCCAGGTCTCCTGAGGCGAGCCTGGCTGGCACCCGCCGATTTCGTGGCATTCACTATTAAGCATAACGATATGCCAGGCGCCCAGGTTGAAACTGTAATACCCTCCATGCGGATCGCCCGCAGCCTGGCCAAAGTATTGAAAGTAGCCGTAAGCATTCTCGGTCATATAGTCATGGTTGCCGGTTGCAGGGTAGATGCGGTCTTTGAAGCGCCCCCAGGTTTTGTCAACGCAGTCGCGATATTGGGCGGGTGTGCCTGTATTATTTGAAGTATCCCCGGCAGTGAAAATAGCCGCTCCAGGGAAACGATCAATTAACTGGGCGGTTTCCGCCGAAGCATCGCCGCCGCACATGACAATATCCCCAGCGCCTACCAGGACCGCATCTTCATCCACCAATGCGACCGGGGTCCTGGTCGGAAATGCGGCAAAAGTCGGGTAGGGGCTGGGCGACGGGGTAATTGTAGGAGGTCCGTAGAGCACACCTTTAATCGCGTGAACCATACTGCGGGGCATGAATTTTTCCGCAGCGACAAAACCGGCGCTCCCCAGAATCAGGATTATCAAACCAGGCACGATCCAAATCCGTGGGTTTTTTAAGTTGAGGCCGTTTTTCGTTTTCAGCATGGCAACCTCTAAGATAGTTAGATTTTAATCTTGATCATCACCTGAGACTGTTGATATTTTGATGATCTGGATTCCCACTTTAGAAAAAGATTGTTGAAAATCCCTGATTACCACACAAAATAACTTTGGAATTATATCAAATTTTAACCTCTGGTTAATAATAGGCTCAGTGGTGAATCTCTTTCTTTACACGGTGAGCACGGAATCGGCCTGCCACATGGCGGTCATAATATCGGCCATGCCGCCCACGATGCCAACCCGCGTTTTGTCCCGCAGCCCGAAATAATCCAGGCAAGTCTGGCACAGGATCAGGCGCACGCCCCTGGCTTCCAGCGCCCGCAGCTCCTCCAGCACCGGCGATCCTTCGCAGGCCAGCTTTACGCCTTCGGTGTAAAAGCAAATCGCCCGGGGCAGGTTGGGGTTCTGCTGGGTGAGGGTCAGGAAAGTTTTGGCGAGCTTGTCCTGGAGCGGCTGCTCGCCGGTTATCCCCATCCCGTTATTCTTGAAGAGGATGACGATTGCCTTCGGGTTATCCATGCGTTCCTCTTATTCTATCTCTTCTAACCTGGCCAGCAAATCGTGCAGGTTGAAGGCGGCGATGTATTTTTCTATCAACCTTACCAGGCGGTCGACCACGTAGCTCTGCGGGTCGGTCATCAGCGAGCCCAGGTTTTCGTACAGTTTTTTGCGGGCAGCTTTCACCCCGGGTTCGGTCCACACATAGCGCGCCCCGCTTTCGATCAGCCGTCCCTGGCGGAATAGCTCCAAATCGGCGAAAGCTTTGTCCTTTTCTTCAGGTGCCAGCCATTTCTTCCAGCACTGCGAAGCGATGACTGCCTGCTCCAACGTTTCGAGAAAGTTCGAAGGGCTAAGCTGGGGATGCCCGGAGAGCAGCTCGGTCTCGTGTTCGCACAGGGCTTGCAGGGCGTGCACCTCTTCGGCGGTGAGCTCTGGCCCGAGGGTGGCGCAGCCTACGCCGGCCTGCGGGTAAAGGGTTGGATCGTCGACCCAATCGGTGTAATGCCCGTTGGCCAGCGCCCCGGTGGGGGCCGTAGCCGTATACACGCGGTTGGCGGATGCCGGACTGAAAAAGGCGTTAATCAGGCTGGTGCCGACGTCGGCGACGAAAAAGGCCGGCCAGGCCTCCAGCAGCTTCATGCTGGCCATGCCTGAACGCAGGTTGGACAGGAAAATCTGGAAGTTGTTGAAATTAACCAACCCGCTGTGCAATTCCTCGCTGCCGGCTGCGTAGGCAACCGGTGAAAGGGTCAAGCGGTTGCGCACTTCCTCGGCGTATCGGATCAGCTCGATGGTGCGCGGCGCCACCCGCTCGACCGGCATGGTCTGGGAGGGCGGCAGGCGGCGGTCGATGGTTGTGTCGATGTGGATGAGTTGGTAACCGGCCTGGATGCAGGCGGATAGCGACAGCTTCACTTCCTGCATGGCCTGGTCGTAGCCCAGGTTTTCGGTGATGTGGCTGTCCTTCAACCAGGGGCCGCAGTGATCGAGGCCGGGATAGAGCGGGCCTCTCCACGTATATTTGTGGGCGAAATTGTACATCTGGTAGACGAAATCGGACGGCGACCAGGTGGTGTAGCCGCCATCGCGATCGACTGCATTGAGCGAGGCGGCGAACAGCATGGGGGTGTTGTGCAGCGAGGCGCAGCGCACGGCCGCCTCGAGCACGGCCGAGGAATTGGGGCAGACCGACAGAAGGGTCACCCGGTATTTCCCGCTTTCGCGCCAGTAGATCATCTTGCGGACGAGAGCTCTGAGATTCATCAAGGGTATCATTCTGGCGTCCCTCCCATATATAATTATATACAAACTGCCGGAACATACCCCAAAATCTGGAAGTTCACCACGGCAATTCCCAGAGACCCCCAAAATCTGAGCTCTTCCATGGTTACTGTTCGACCTCTGCCTTCGCCATCCCCAGGGTGATCAGCCGGGAGGCGGGGGTCAGCAGCATCCAGGCGGCGATGGCGATGGTCAGCATGCCCGCTCCGATGAACAGGCCGTTCAGGCTGAGCTTGATCACGAAGCCGGAAATGGCCTGGGAGACCGGCACCAGGCCGAGGTTGGCGAACAGCACCATGCCCATCACCCGCCCGAGCATCTCGCGGGGTGCGTGCACCTGGATGAAGGTGATCAGGGTGATGCCCAGGTAGCCGTTGCCGGCGCCCAGCAGCTGCATGCAGATCAAGAAGGGTGGGGTGGTGGTGAAGAAGGCGAACAGGCTCATCGCCAGGCCGAAGGCCACCACCAGGCTGACCAGGATGGCGTTCAACATGCCAGGTTTAGGCCTGGGCAGCGAGCCGGCCAGCAGGATGCCGGCCAGGTTGCCGGCCCCATAAGCCGACATGATCATGCCGAAGGCGGCCGCCCCCTGGGCCAGGCGCGCGTCAGCCAGCACCGGGATACCCACCAGCAGCGGACCGACGAGGACCAGGTTTACCCCCGCGATCAGGATGTAGACCAGGCGCATGACGGGATCTTGCATCATGTAATGGAGGCCCTCCTTGATGGAAGCCAGCAGGCCGGGTTGGGCGGATGCGGCGGCGGCGCCCGGGTGAGGCACGTGCATGAACCACAGCGTCACGGCCGAGGCCAGGAAGGTCAGGGCGTCGAAGGCGAAGGCCAGGCCGATGCCTTCCATATTTCCGGAGGTGCCGGTCTTACCGGCGAAAGCCGCGATCAGGCCGCCCGCCAGCACCGGGCCAAGGAAGATGCTCAACTGGGTGGAGCCCTGCATGACCGAGTTGCCGGCCTGCACATACTCCGCTTCCAGAAGCTGTGGGACAATGGAAGAAGACGCCGGGGTGAAGAAGCTGCTGACCAGACCGCCGAGCAGGGAGAGGATGTAGACCATCCACAGGTGCACTGAGCCGATCAAAACCAGGCCGGCCAGCAGGCCGGTCAGGGCGCAGCGCAGCACGTCTGAAAGCAGCATGACGGTGCGCTGCGAGAGCCGGTCGGTGACCGCTCCGCCCAGCAGCATGAACAGGGCCCGCGGCACGCTGCCCAGCGCCAGCACCGTCCCCAGCGCCACGGGGTCGCTGCCGGTCAGCTTGAGCACCAGCCAGGGCATGGCAATCATGCTGAACTGGTCGCCGAGGATGGAGGTGGCCTGCCCCGCCCACAGCAGGCGGAAGTTGGGGTTGCGGAAGGCGTTTTGCAGCGGGTTACTTGGGTTGGCGGAAGTCATCACAGTCTCTTTGAAGGTTGAATTATATCCAGTATATCGACCGGCCTCGCCTAATTGCATCGAGAAAAGGGATTAAGTGGAGGGTTAATTAGTCGTCTTAGATTCATTAAGTCATACCGCGAAAGTTGCATAAGTCGTACCTTAAACACCTCATAAAAAAAAGGAACTCAACTTGTGATATCATCAAAGCCAGCATCTGATCCTGAGGACTGACGACTCCCACCTATGAACACTCCTCTCTCCCTCCTCCCTGGCACTCCCTATCCCGCCTCGCTGGTCGAGATGGGCAGCATGGCTCTCTGGTTGGTCGCCACCCCGCAGGGCAAGCGCCTGGCCGTGCTGGCGCCCTTCAACTCCGCCCTGGTCGAATCCTTCCACGGCGAGGTCAGCGAGCTGGCCGGCGAGCGCCGGCGCCTGCTGCTGTCCTGTCCGCTCGACCCGGCCAACGCCCGCGCCTTGCGTTTCACCCTGCCCAATTTGCAGCCGGCGCCGTTGGGTCTGGTCACTTCGGCCGGTTTTGGCGACCGCCTGGGGCTGGCCACCCCTGGCCACGTGCGCGCTTTACACGCCTTACGTTGGGTAAGCACCGCTCACCCGGGCAAGGCCATCGCCCCCATTTTCGCCCAGCAGTCCGGGCGCGAGCTGGGTCGCACCGGGCGGTCGGCCGAGCAGGTGCTGGCGGATGCCACCTGGGGCGCCTTCGAGGGCGGCTGGCGCGGCCTGGTCGGAGCGGACGCCGACCACCTCAAGACGCCCGCCGATATCGACCGCTTTGCCGCCGCTGGCTTTTCTTTTTTCACCATCGATCCCGGCGCCTTTGTCGATTCCAGCGCCGGCGGCCTGGGCGGGGTGGCGTTGGAGCATAAGGCTGGCACGCTGCCCTGGCCGGCGCTCGAGTCGAGCCTGCCCGACCTGCGGCGGCGCCTGGATGGCAAGCCGTTCGACCTTGAAAATCACCGGCTGGTGTTGGAGGGCGAGCAGGTCCTGCGGGCGGCGGTCAAGTACGGGGCGGCCGTGGCGCACGTGACGCGCCTGTACCGCCACCTGGAGAGCAAGGGCATCCCCTTCGAGCTGGAAGTCTCGGTCGACGAGACGGAAACGCCGACCACCCACGCCGAACATATTTACGTGGCCAACGAGCTGCAGCGCCTGGGCGTGCACTGGGTCAGCCTGGCGCCGCGATTCGTCGGGCGCTTTGAGAAGGGCGTGGATTACATCGGCGATCTGGACGCCTTGGCGGCCGACCTGGCCGGGCACGCGGCTGTGGCGCGCGCCCTGGGACCCTACAAGCTCAGCCTGCACTCCGGCTCGGATAAGTTCAGCGTCTATCCCCTGGCGGCTGCCGCGGCGGGCGGTCTGCTGCACCTGAAGACCGCCGGGACCAGCCTGCTGGAGGGTCTACGCACCCTGGCCCAGGTAGAGCCGGGTCTGTTCCGCAAGATGCTGGCGCTGTCAATCGAGCGCTACCCGTTGGAGCGGGCCAGCTACCATGTCTCGGCCGAACTGGAGCGGGTGCCCGACCCGGCCTCCCTGCCTGACGTGGCCCTACCGGCCCTGCTCGACCAGTTTGACGCCCGCCAGGTGCTGCACGTCACCTTTGGCTCGCTGCTGGAGCGTTACGGCAGCGACCTGCGCCGTATTTTGAGCGAGCACGCCGAGGAGTATTATCAGGCGTTGGAGCGGCATTTTGTGAGGCATTTGGGATTGCTGATGGGTGATTGAGGATTGCTGATTTCTGGCTGACGCCTGATCACTGAGAGCCAATAGCTGTTAGCTCATGGCGTACCTGACGACGGATGACTCAAAGGAGACCCATGGACAATTTCTCGACCCAGTGGCTGGACTTTTCCTCCCGCGTGGCCGTGGTTACCGGGGGGACGGGGGTGCTGCTGCGCCCAACCGTGCGGACGCTTGGGCGGCTGGGCGCCCGCATTGCCTTGATCGACCTGACCATGGAGCGCGCCCAGGCCGGCGTGGATGAGCTGCGCTCAGCCGGCTGCGAGGCGGCCGCCTTCCAGGCCGATATGACCGATCCGCAGGCCGTCCAACTGGCAGCCCGGCAGGTGCTGGAGCATTTTGGCCAGGTGGATATTCTGCTCAACGGAGCGGGCGGCAATCACCCGCAGGCCACCACCTCGCCCGAGATGACCTTCTTCGACCTGCCCGAGCAGGCCGTCCGCCAGGTGTTCGACCTTAACTTCATGAGCGCCGTGTATGCCTGCCAGGCCTTCGGCCGGGCGATGGCCGAGCGCGGCCAGGGCGTGATTCTCAACGTAGCCTCGATGGCGTCTCTCCGCCCGCTGACACGCGTAGTCTCGTATGGGGCGGCCAAAGCTGCCCTGGCCAATTTCACTCAATGGCTGGCGGTCTATATGGCGCAGAACTACGGTGAGCGTCTACGCGTCAACGCCATTGCGCCCGGCTTCTTCCTGACTGATCAGAACCGCTACCTGCTAACCGAGGCCCAGAGTGGGGAGCTGACCGCCCGCGGCCAGGCCATCCTGGCGCATACTCCCATGGGCCGCTTCGGCGTCGCCGAAGACGTGATTGGCCCGGCGGTGTGGTTGCTTTCTCCGGCGGCTGCCTTCGTCACCGGCGTGGTCCTGCCGATCGACGGCGGTTTTTCGGTATACTCAGGCGTGTGATGTTCTCACTCGGCGCTTTCGCCATCATTTTCGATCCACAGGGGCGGGTGCTGCTGTGCCACCGCCGGGATATGGATATGTGGAACCTGCCTGGCGGGGGAGTGGAGAGCGGCGAGATGCCGGATGAGGCGGTCGTGCGCGAGGTGGTCGAGGAAACTGGTCTGGAGGTAGTGGTCGAGCGCCTGGTGGGTATTTACGGCAAGGTCGACGATGACCTGGTCTTCGCCTTTACATGTCGGGTGGTTGGCGGGCAGCTTTCCATCAGCGCTGAATCAGATGAATATGGCTATTTTCAAATCGATCAAATTCCACTCAATACCAGCTCCAGGCATGTCGAGCGCATCCGCGATGCGCATCTTCAGGGTGAGGCGCCGGTCTTCCGCCGCCAGGGCGGCCTTTCCTCACGCGAATATTTAGCAAGCATCTATTATCGCCTGCACCAGGATGATCTTCTCGCCGCGTTTGAGACCGACGCGGCGCACTGGTCGACGGTCATTGCCGGGCAGTGGGGAGCAGATTTTGCGTCAAGGGTGGTGAGCGCAGCCCGCCAGCGGTTTATCGCATTGATCCCACAGATACCTTACATTGGCGGGGATGAAAACCACCTTACGGGTGAGCTGCTGCGGGCAGCGCGCTGCCTGGCGCTCTACCAGGCCATCCAGGCGGATGGCAAAAGTGCCGCTGAGACCGGCAAGGTGTTGTATGAAGCCATTGCAGCTTACCCAAGCCCCGCCGTACCGCTGGCGGAGGCACTGAGCGAGGTGCAGTTGATGGAGCGGCGCCGGAGGCGGGCGCAGCGCTCGCAACAGCACCGCTACCCAGCGGATTGGGTGTATGAATTTGTTGCAGGAGATGGGCAGTCTTTTGATTATGGGTACAATTTCAGTCAGTGTGCTGCCCAGCTTTTCTTCCGTGCCCAGGACGCAGATGAGTTCCTGCCTTTCTTCTGCCGACTGGATTTTGCCTTCAGCCGGGTCGAAGGGAATGGTCTGGAGCGCAGCCTGACTCTGGCTGAAGGAAATGCCCTGTGCAATCCTCGTTTCAAGTGCGGCCGGCAAAGCGAGCCGGACTGACCCTCTGTGTGGAGGTGACTATGGAAGTGATCGGATTTGGCCTGACGCATAGGTTCCTCACCGGGGATGAGGTGGATATGATCCTGGCGGACAGCCTGGCGGGCATGGCGCTGGACCGCAAGCGCCTGCTGGTGCTCATACCTGACAGCACGCGCACCATGCCGCTGCCGCTGTTCTTCCGCCGCATCGTGGCCCTGCTGCAGGGGCGCGTGCGCGAGCTGGATTTTCTGGTGGCTACCGGCACACACCCGGCCATGAGCGAGGCGGCCAAGCTCAAGCTGGTGGGCATCACCGCCGAGGAAAAAGCCACCACCTACGCCAACGTGCGCCTGCTCGACCATGCCTGGGACGACCCGCAGGCGCTGATCAACCTGGGCCTCATCCCGGCCGGGGAGATCGCCCGGCTGAGCAATCACTTGCTGGCGCAGGATGTGCCCGTGCGGCTCAACCGGCTGATCCTGGATTACGACGATATCCTGGTATGCGGCCCGGTCTTTCCGCACGAGGTGGTCGGCTTCTCGGGTGGGAACAAGTATTTCTTCCCGGGCATCGCCGGCCCGGATATCATCAACTTCACCCACTGGCTGGGGGCGCTGATCACCTCCTACGCCGCCATCGGCGTCAAGGACACGCCTATGCGGCGGGTGATCGACCGGGCGGCCGCCCTCATTCCGCGCCCGCGCCACGCCCTGTGCGCCGTGGTCACCACCGAGGGGGTGTCCGGCCTCTTCAGCGGCTCCCCGGAGGAAGCCTGGTCGGCGGCGGCCGACCTCTCGGCGCAGGTGCACGTGCGCTGGTGCGAGCATCCCTATCGCCAGGCGCTCTCCGTGCTGCCCGAGATGTATAACGAGCTGTGGGTGGGCGCCAAGGGCATGTACAAGCTGGAGCCGGTCATCGCCGATGGGGGCGAGGTGATCATTTACGCCCCGCACCTGACCCGCTTGAGCGTCGTGCACGGCGAGGTGATCCGCCAGATCGGTTACCACGTGCGGGATTACTTTGTCAAACAATGGCCGCGTTTCGAGCATTACCCGTGGGGTGTGCTGGCGCACTCCACCCACCTGCGCGGCATCGGCGAGTACGACGCCGCCACCGGCGTCGAGCGCCCGCGCATCCAGGTTACCCTGGCGACTGGCCTCTCAGCCGAGGAGTGCGCCGCGGTCAACCTGGGTTACTGCGACCCGCATACCATCGACCCGGCGCAGTGGGCCAAGCGCGAGGGCGAAGGCATATTACTCGTCCCCCACGCCGGCGAGGTATTGTATCGATTGAAAAAAAGCTAACCGCGGAGGCACAAAGAAGAATGAACCGCAAAGGCACGACACTCTTCAGCGCACCCGAAGCAACTGTCTTGAAAGTCAAGAGGCAAACTGCTTAAAAGAAGGGTTCCAACGTTGTTGATCGCGAAGGATGGCATTCAGAAAAGTGAGCAACTTACGCATACAGGCTGTCAAAGCAAC
>Ga0315282_10002797_pt1 | contig 31672 bp, 27 predicted proteins | sample YL17G07_20_MG_FD_203693 | JGI IMG/M metagenome (GOLD analysis project Ga0315282, IMG submission 203693) | Sediment microbial communities from Yellowstone Lake, YNP, Wyoming, USA - YL17G07_20 | ecosystem: Environmental > Aquatic > Freshwater > Lake > Sediment | place: USA: Wyoming | collected... | reverse complement strand
AGGGTTTACCCTCCGCCACAAGCGCCTCCAGATGAGCACGAGCGGACTGCACTGCCTTGAATGCAAACGCGCGCTGCACCTCTCGAACCGTTGGGGGCCGACCGGCAAGCAACCGATCACGCATGAAGCGATAGATTCGGCTGCGGGTTCTACCGGGCTGCGTGTAAGCCATTGCTCATCACCTCCGTTCCGCTGGTGGAATATAACATACAAATGTCTGTTTTGCAAGACGAGCGATCAGGGAAAGGCGGAGAGAGTACCTACTGGGGGATGGCGCATCTGCACGCGTAGGGGTGCACGGCCTTGCGCCCCTACTTCGAGTGCGCGGACGTGGCTCGGGCCGTGCCGCGCTTCAGCGGGCGAAGATGCCCTTGCCTTCCGGCTCTTCTTCCGACTCAGCCGTTTCCTTCCATTCGAGGACCCCGGGATGGAGGATGACCATGACCTGGCCATGCTTGACCTGATCCGCGGGGATGGCGAGATCGTTGCTGCCGATGATGAGACGGTTTTCCAGAAGGAACTGCTTGAGCTCGTCGGTGAAGCGCACGAACTCCTCATCGTTTTCGAGGCCGTCAACGGCTCTCACTTCGATGTCGAAGACCTTTGCGAGGGGAATGAGAAGCGGCTTGAGGTTGTGGCCGTCGCCCTGGCTACGGTACGATTCGATGAGTTGCAGGGCGAGGGAACGCGTGATGTACGGTCCAAGCTCGACGTTCAGTTGCTGTCGCGCCTGCTTGGCGAGGTAATCCCACCACTTGATGAGCGCCGAGCGGCTAAGGTGGTCCTTCCCCTCTTTCAACTGGAGGACCGTGACCGACGAACCCTGCCTCTCGGCGACGAACCGCTGGAGGGTGTTCTCTTGCGCGATCTGGGCGCGCTGCAGATCCGGAAGCGGTGTGTTCATCATGCCGAGTGTCTCGGTCCACGCCGTCGTCGTGGCGGTGTAGAGCACGAGCCGTTGGCCATTGTTCTCCGAGGCGACGAGCTTCACTCGAATGAGTCGTTGTGCGCCGCCATCTCCCTCGACATGGAATCCGTGAAACTCGAGATTGTCGAGAGTCCCTCCGAGCGGGATGCCGCTCTGGTGGATCACCAACTGCGCGGAAGGTCCACGTCGGGTGCAATGGAAGATGCCGCTTATCGACCCAGCGATGTGGACGGCGAGCACGCGCCGGACATCGACGAGATCGTCAAGCCTGACCATCCCGAGCTCGCCGCCTTCACTCGTGAGCATGATGCCGGGGCATTCTGAGGCAAGCGGGTGCGATTCCGGCAGACTGCCGAGCACACAACTGTAGATGGTCCGCCCGTTCTGGATGGTGTTCACCGCCATGGGGCCGATGTGCTTGGCTTCCAAGTCGGCCACCAGGGGGCGATGCCCGATCTGATCCCAGCAGTTGTTCCACACCGCCCAGCGCGCGCTTGCCTGACTCGATTTCTTCGTGCCTTTGCAGATGAACTTGTCGTTGCCCAGGCCGTACACGACCTCGTGAGGGTCGTAGCCGGGCAAGAACAGCCTCGTGTTCGTGTCGGGGAACCAGTCATGCGCCTGGCCGAGACGGGTGATAGTCCACCGATACATCCCGCCCTCGGGCGCGCCGACGAGTTGGGCGGGCATTTCATGGGACGGACCGTTCTCAACGAGGGCATTCACCCGCATGCGGATCTCCGTCGCCTGCAGGTCCGGGTTATGGTGGAATTCCACCGGGTTGACGTACTCGTCGAATGTTCCCCACCGCATACGCCAGCCAAACAGGCTCGTAATGCACGCCTGCCGCATCGTCCCAAACCGCTTGTCGAGCGGGAAACTCGTCTTCTCAGCCTTCTTCGTCCCATCGAGGTGGATGAGGGTATAGTGCGAGTCGTTCTGTCGCCGTGCGAACACGACCACCTGATCCGAATGTGGTGGTCCGAAGAACACGCTCACCCCGCTGAACGGGTTCGTTGGGCTCCTGCTCAGGTCGATGGGAGGATGGAAGTAATACGGTATGGTGCCGCGAGCGATGAAGAACTGGCGCGTCCGCTCCAGCGGCATCATTGCGTCTCCCCACTCCCGTTCCCGGCGAAACCCGATAACTTGGCGCAGAAGGTTGAGCCTGCGGAGCATGGAGAAATAGCTGCGCGGCGTGACAGTCCCGGTACCTCCCAGTGCTGGCGCGATCATGGATGTTCCCCCGGTTTCCCAGCGAGCGTATCCCCTCGAGTCGTCATTGGCCCGACCTCTTCGAGGGTTAACACCCTATGATATACATCGAGAGCTACCGTATTACAGCCCAAACAAAACCCCCGGGCAACTGCCCCTTTTCAAAATCCCCGGACAACGTCTGCCGCTCGGCCCCTTGGCCTGCTTGTTTCGCCAGTGTGTCGAAGTTCCTCGCGCGCCAGGTACGCGCGCCCGCAGTATAGCAGGGGCGTGCGGAAGGAGGTGTGATGAGGTGTGATCTGGCTCACAACATCCCTCGGACCGCCTGCGTCACGCAGCCCTTTCCCGTGTCCCGGCCTCACGGAGGTGCGGACCGGGCAACGACGTTGCGCTTGGCTCCACGTCTTCACCGGGGGCGGTGGCCGGAAGGCTCCGCGTCGTCGCGCAGTGCACGGCTCTTCAGTCCGGAGAAGCGTACCTCAGCCTTGTGCCAGTGGAGTAATGCCTGCTTGCAGGAGTTGGGGCTACGATTGGGAACTGGTCGGAAACACCCGGAACGCCATTCCGAGCGCAGCGAAGAATCTCTTTCATTCTAATGATGTTAGCGATTCCCAACTTCGTTCAGAATCACGGTCGTCCGATGTTTCATCCTCAACTGGGACGACCGCCACGACGGGCTTCACAGTATCACGTACTTCGGCAGGTAAGCATCACTGGACTTGCAGGTGTTGTCGTGGCTGCCGTCCGCACGAAGGACCAAAGCCGCGTAGACAACCAACGCGACGACGAGCCACCACCGTTCCTTCCCGCCAGACATCGATACGGCGCCACGTCTCAACTGCCCGGCTCGTTCGTTTCCGCTCTCGGCCATCTCACCGCTCCGTGGAACTGTCCAAGACCATAGAAGATCGGGTTAAGTGCCAGGATCACGAGTATTGTGAACCAGCCTCGGAGATAGTCACCGCGCAGTGCGAGCATTGATGTAAGGAATACAACCCCGGCGACGTATGCGATTGGGAACACGAGAAAGCCCCAGTGCAGGACGCCGAGCGGACTCAGCAGGAAGCCGAGGATCATTAGCGGGGGCGCGAGGAACTTGACGCGGAAGTGGTCTGGGTGCTTCCGAATGAGCCAGCTTCGCCCCTTGCCGTACGTGAACACGTTCTTGAACCACCTCGTCATGTCCGGGCGCAGCTTATGGCGGACCGTTGCCCGGTGGAGGAACATCATCCGCCTGCCGCTCCGCGCCAGGCGGTGGTTCAGCTCCGGGTCTTCGCAGATGTTCCCGAAGCGTTCGTCGAACCCGCCGGCGTCGAGCACGGCTTGACGGTCGTACAGGATGTTGAGGCATGGGATGTGCGGCACTTCGACATCTTCCTCGAAGAGCATCCCCTGCGTCGAACCGTGGCTACCCCAGAAGCTGTTCAGCGTGATGGCAACCGACCGCAAGAACGGGTCGTCGAGGTCGTGCGCCACATTCCCGCCCCCGACGGCGACGAGCGTCGGCATGGTGGGCTTGTATCGCTCGTACCCCTCGGCGAGACGTTCAAGCCAGTCCGGCGGCACGACGCAGTCGGCGTCGGTAAAGGCGACGTACGGATGCCGCGCCTCGCGAAGACCAACGTTCCGGCTCGGTGCGATCCCTTGCACCGGGTTCTTCACGACGCGGAAGTTGTCATAGCAACCGGCGTACTCCTGAGCGATACGATGCGTCCCGTCGGACGAGTTGTTATCCACGATCAGCACTTCGAAGTGGTCATGGCGGTACGTCTGCGCGACGAGCGAATCGAGGATGTCGGGAAGGTTCCTCTCTTCGTTGTAGCAGACGATGACGACGGAAACGTCCATCATGGGACTGACCACACCTTCACGAACGTTCGATCATGTAGAGGAATCCCTGAAGCCCCATGACGAGGTTCACGACGAGCTGAATCGCCGCCGAGAGCACAACCGCAGTGGTCGTTTGTGCGAGTGGGTATCCCAGTTGGCGCATGAGTTCCGTGTAGCTGAGTGCTCCTACTCCGAGGCCGCTTGGGATCGCCGATATGAGGGAGGCGACGATGGAGATGATCTGCGTCGCCGTGGTATCAGCGAAGCCGACGCTCACGAAGGACAGCACCGCAAGGTAGAGCAAGAGGATATCGCAAACCCATGCGCCAGCCGTGAGGATGGTCAGCTTCACGACCGTCGCCCATCGTGCGAGCGCCGTCCGTGCGGCGGTGAGGTGCTCCACATACTCCGCCATCGAACCGACGACGTTCCCGATCCTTCCGCGAAAGCGGGTACTCAGGTGCCGCAGCCATGAGGCGATGAACGACGGTGTCGCCACAGCGGTGATGAGGAGCATGGTGATGATCGCAGCCCCGACCGTCGCTGCATGTACAGCGTACAGGACGGTGGGAAGAAGCGCGCCACGTCGGGAGAGGTAAACACCCGCCCACAGGACCATAATCATGAGGAACAGCGCCTCGAGGAGGCGATCCGCGAGGATGGCGCCGGAAACGCGCATGACGGGAACTTTATTGAGCCGATTGAGGGCGACGGCGGCAGAGAATTCGCCGGAGCGGCCGGGCGTCAGGAACCCCGCGAAGCCGCCGATCCCATACACGGCGACCGCTTCGCGGAGAGAACGTAACCACCGCTCCGGGTGCATCAGCACGTACCACTTCGTCGCCCGGAGCGCCACCGAACAGATATATACCAGTGTGGCGCCGAGGAGAAACCAACCGCGCGCCGACCCAATGCCCACCGACACCGTCCGCCAGCCCACGCGGGCGATGACCATGGCAAAGATGCAGAGACCGATGAGGAGAAGCACGACGCTGATGAGACGAACGTGCGTGCCGACCTCTCCTGCCTTTGTCTCCTCCGGTTTGGTGAGGGAGGGTCTGTCGTTCACCGGCATTCGATGTCCTCCGGCTTCTTGCCATAGAGGAAGATGCGACACCAGAGTTCAAGAGAGAGCAAGCTGAACAACTGCACCTCAGCGCACATGCGCCGGACCCGGTTCTGTCGTTTCAGTGCGTTCGGGAGCAGCTCGCGCACCGTCGTCGCGGAGATGAGGCCACTTTCAACTGCTTTTGCGTCGGAGAGCAGGTCTTCGATCACCGGTGTCAGCCCACTATGGAGCCACGGACGCAGGATGTACTGCGATGCGCCCTTCGGACGATTGACGATCTCCTTCGGCAACCGACCGGCCATGGCCTCGCGCATGATTGCCTTCTCACGGAATGCTGGCATCTTCTGGGAGGCAGGTATGGACATCGCCAGTTCGACGAACTCGTAGTCGAGGAACGGGACACGCGCCTCGAGCGAATGGGCCATGGTGAGCTTGTCAATGTGCAGCAGTTGGTTGTTGGGAAGCTCGTGCTCGATGTCGAAATGAAGTGCCGCACTGAGCGGGCTGCGCGTCCCGTTGAAGTACGGATAGAACTCCGTCTCGAGCACATCGCGCACAAGTGCCGCAGATATGGCCGGCGAAACCTCCGGTATCCGGCTTAGAGGAAACGAGAAATGGCCGGGGTTGAGGTAGAACCGCACGCGGGGCAGCAGGGGAAGCCACCGAAGGCGATGGGAGAAGATCTTGTACCGCGTGTAACCGCCGAACAGTTCGTCACCGCCTTCCCCTATGAGACAGGTCTTCACGTACTCGCGGACCTTCTTGGCGAGGAAATACGTGGTGGCGGCGACATAATTGGCGATCGGCTCCTCCACGTGCCAGATCACCGTCGGCAATATGCGGGAGATGTCATTGAACGAGATCGTCCCGATGTAGTGATCCGTCCGCAGGTGGTCCGCGACGATCTGGGCGGCGGGAAGCTCGTCGTCGGACAGACCATACCCGACGCAGAAAGTCTCCATCGGAGCATCAGAGACCGCGCGGTACGAAGCGACAACCGAGCTAGAGTCGAGCCCGCCGGAGAGCGTCATGCCGAGGGGAACGTCGGAGGCAAGTTGCGCCCGTACGCTGGCATCGAGCTGCCCTCGCAAAGCCTCGTGGACCTCGCGTGTCGGGCGCTCTCGTTCCCGGATCTCCAGCCGCCAGAAGCGCCACGTCCGCAGGCGCCCTTCCTCCCACACGAGGCATCCGCCGGGCTCGATCCGCTGTACTCCCTCCAGCATGGTGTCAACGCCGAGCGGCCACGTGAAGAGTAGGTACCGGCAGAGCGCCCGAACGTTCGGGGCGCGCCTCATGCCGGGGGCGAGGAGCAGGCTCTTGATCTCCGAGGCGAAGTAGATCGCTCCGTTCAGGAGGGTGTAATAGAGCGGCTTGATGCCGATGTGGTCCCGCGCAAGGAGGAGCCGTCTCCGTTTTGTATCCCAGAGCGCGAACGCAAACATGCCATTGAGCCGCTCCGGACACCTCTCACCCCATTCTTCGTACCCGTGGAGGATCACTTCCGTGTCGGAGTTCGTACGGAAGCGGTGTCCGGCCTTCTCCAGTTCCCTGCGCAGTCGCTTGAAGTTATAGATCTCGCCGTTGAAGACTATCCAGACGGAACCATCCTCGTCCGTCATCGGCTGGTGGCCTCCGGACAGATCAATGATCGAAAGCCGCCGGTGGCCAAGGGAGACGAATTCGTCCTCGTAGAACCCCTCATCGTCGGGGCCGCGATGGGCAATGAGATCGGCCATGCGCTTGATAAGCCCCGGATGGCGCACAGAGGCGAAACCGCAAATGCCACACATAAGAACAGGACACTCCGTTGGCTCTCCGGTCGCTCAGATGCCGAGGCTGCGCCTAAGCAGGCGACCGGCCTCCGGTGCTCTCTCAAGCTGCCGACGATGCATCACGGCGAGCTTCTCGGGCGAGGCGATCTTCCCGTCGAGCGCGGCGCGTGCGCGAGCGTGGAGCGTCGGACCGTTCATCTCTCGAAGGCTTATGCAGGCGTCAGCGCAGTCGATCTGATCCATGAACGCGCGTACCTTGCGGTCGTACGCAACGGCGACGAACGGAGTGCGTGTGTTGAGCGCGAAGATCGCCGGGTGCAGACGCATGGTGAGCACTGCCGCGCACTGACCGAGCACGCCCTGAGCCTGTGGCGCGGGAAGCTGATCGGCGACGATGCGTACCGCCCATTTGCGGACCCCATCCCTGCCCATACCTCGCGCCAGCCGGCCCTCGCGATAACAAAGCCAAGAAGGGCGACACCAATCGCGAGCGGGACCGTTCCCGCGAGGGTCTTTCGCATTGCTTCCTTGTCCGTTGTGGGCAGCACGCGTGGCTCGAAGCCCCGGAGGCGTCGACACTCTAACGAGCCGCGCGGACGTAAACTTCATAGTCCTTGATCGTTTCCGTTAACCTGTAGTGCCCCATGTACTGGGCGAGGAAGCCAGTACAGCGGAAGTAGTCGGGCAAGTTGAACCCCGGCGGGCAGTTCGGGCACGGTTCTCGAACGTCGACGAACACAACCGCGGGCTTCCGCATCTCAATGTCGTGCCCCAGATGAGCTAGGAACGTGCGTTCGTCGGGTGTCATCGCCGATGCCCCGCGGCATGGTAACTGACCCACGCCCAACCTGTCGTCCCCCCGGTACAGAAGCACTACCGGGAACAACCATGTGTAGCGCGAGCCGTACCTCCGCCCCGTTTGCAACGTTGTGGGTTGCACACCGTCCCCCGTTGTGCTCAGGAAAAGTACCGACTGGCCCTCACTCGAATAGCGCTCGACCGCATCTACGAGAGCCGGGAAAGAAGGGTAGGGATGATATGTACCCGGGTCAGACCAGTAGACTAGCCCAACAATGGCCCCACCGCAGAGCACAAGGGGAGTGAGAGACGCGGCCCTGATCCACCTCGGTACTCGGGGCCCGCCCGCGAGCTCGGCGGCGAGTATCTGAACAAACGCAGCCCCTCCGAATGCCACCGCCACGTAGAGCGTAGGACTCTCGAAGTCCCGCAGCAGTAAGTACCAAAGGCCCACGAACAGTGCACCCGCAGTCCCCGCGGCAACGGCGTTGCCCCGCCGTAGAAGAGGCCCAGTAGCGCCCGCAAGTATGAGAACTCCCCCATAGATCGCGGGGATCGCGCGGTACGGAACCCACTTGTGCTGCAGTAGGTACACGAAGAGAGCCGCGGCGGTCATGATGCTAACGGGTCGCATACTCAGACGGGATCCCGCCCCTCCGCCCCTGCCAAGTCCCAGCTTCCATACCCAGGGCACGAGAGACATCGCGAGCGCAAACTGGAAACTGGGGCGGGCGATCAGCTCGGAATACGGGCTGTTCAAAACGTGGAAGCGGGCAGCCATGAGAGGAAGCAGCTCACCAAAGAAATCTGATCTCATATCGCTGGGTACTATGAACCAGTGCCCGGCGTAGAGCGCAACCACGGAAGCCGATGACAACGTTTCGACTGTAATGAGCTTGCGGAACGACCGTGTTGATAAGAGCCAGTAAAGCTCGGGGGCAACGGCGATGACGAGGAAATGCGGCTTGATGCACAAACCGAGCCCGCCGACAATACCAGCGGCAAGGGCTCGCCCCGCGCGGACATCGCCGCCTTCCCACCTAGTCCACCGCGTCACAAACAGAGGTAAGTACATCAGTATGAAGAGGTGCTCTCGCTGGCCGAACTGCCATCTGTGGACCCACAGCGCGAAGGTCACTCCAGTAACACAGAGGCCAGCTGTGTCGAAGGCAAAGACACGGACAGGGTCACAGGATTCCGAAGCGGCGGCCTTCATGGCGAGCACGGACCAAAGGGCAAGTAGTAGTACCCCGAGCGAAAACGTCGTGATGACGTTGATGGCTAGGAAACGCGACAACACCACAGGTATCGTGTGCAGGTAGACTACGAACGGAGGATTTGTATCCACAAAGTCAACATAAGGAGTATCTCCACTAATCAACTGCCGTGCTAACTGAAGCTGCACCGCCTGATCTGGGCCGATATCTCGCGGATGATACAGGACCTGAAGGAACAAGAAAGTGAATATGAGTACCAGTAAAGCTGTGTACGTCCTGTTGTACGATCGCCACGGTCTGTCAGGAACTGCACTCGATTCATGCATGGCCAAGCCGTCTCCATTTTGAGGCGATACATCTGGCCTTTTGACTGGTACGGTGCTACCCGTCACATGCCGATGGCGCGCCTGAGGAGACGTCCCCTCTCGACGGCTCGTTCGCGCTGCCGCCGGTGCATCTCCGCCAGCTTCTGCGGTGGAGCGATTGCCCCGTCGAGCGCGGCGCACAACCGGGCAACCAGCCCGGGCGCATTCATCTCTTGAAGGCTCAGGCACGCCTCCGGGCACTCGATCTGCTCCATGAACGCCCGCACCTTCCTGTCGTACGCGACCGCGACAAACGGGGTGTGCGTGTTGAGCGCGAAGATCGCTGGATGCAGGCGCATGGTGAGCACTGCCGCGCACTGACCGAGCACGCCCTGAGCCTGTGGCGCGGGAAGCTGATCGGCGACGATGCGTACCGCCCCCGATGCCACCTCGTCGCACATCTGCCGCCCGGTCTCTCCGTCCTCCGGCCACATCGTCGGAAGGATGATGACCTGAAATCCCTCGCTGACAGCCCGCCGCGCCACATCTGCGAGGACCAATACGACGTGGTCAAATGCACCCTTTGTGCGGGTGTAGTATTCGTCCATGCTCATCCAGGCGCACGGGCATATGCCAATGATGGGCCGGTCGGGGTCCAGCCCCGTCCCCGCGATGATCTGCCGGGCCGTCTCAGGTGAGCAACTCTCAAGCTCCACTGCTGGGTCAACGGTCACGATGATCTCGTTCCGAACGCCCGCCTCGCACAGCACGTCGCGGGACCCCTCATCGCGCACGGAGAGAAATGAGGTGCGGCGGGCGACGCGCCTCACAAGGAAACGGCCCAACGGCGTGGTAAGCGGGCCAGCGCCGACCGCGTAGAGGCCGAGATGGGAATCCCTCCTCACGTTTCTCGCCAAAAACGCGACGTTTAGAAGCACCCCCGGTCGCCGGTCGTGGAGAAGGTATCCCCCCGCCCAGAGCATGAGATCAAGGTCTCGAATGGCCCGACCAGCGCGGGTTACATCACCCTTCAGGACGAGTCGCCGCCAGTTGAGTGCCCGGTCATTAGGGATGGCCTTGAACGATTCGGTGAAGCAGGGATGATCCCCCATTGCGTCGGCGTCGTGGGGTATCGGTACGACCACCGCCCCTGGCGGCCCGACCGCGATATTCACAAATTCATCGGCGAGTCCTTCGGCTCGCAGGCGATGAACGAGGCATCGCAGGATGGCTTCGTCGCCGATGTTTCCGCAGGCGTAGAGACTGATCAAGCCGATTCTCATCAGGGGATCCCCAAGCGCACCTGTCGCAGCGAAGCCTCGTCCTTACGCCCCTTTGTACGCTTTGATGAAGAGAAACCACCCGATCCTTTTGCTGAGCCACGAGTCCAGTCTTGTCATGTTCCGCAGAAGCGGCAGGCGTCGCCAATCCATGTACGCGGTCCGGAACCCGACCCGCTCGAACTGGCCGAACAGCTTGCGGGCCGTCTTTCTCGTGTACACCTTCGAAAGGGGATTGTAGGCGGTATCGGTGTTGATTGTGAGGAACCGCCCGGATCGCAGCAGCGAGAAGCCCTCTTTCTTCAACAGGTTACGGTATTCCTCGATTGCTTCTGCTTGGCCCCGCGTGACGAGTTGAACGAAGGAAATCCGCCCGGGGAGGCCAAGCAGCAGTATCCCGATGCGCCGAAGCGCCATGATCTCGACATAGTACCTGAACGAATTCCTATGGTACACCATGACGTGGGCGTGGCCGCCGGGTTTCAGTGTGCGGTATATGTGCCCGACGATCGCCTCGGTGTGCAGGCTGTGGTGGATCACACCATGAGAGTAGACGCAATCGAATGCGTTGTCCGGGAACTCCAGATTCTCAGCATCCATGACGCGAACCGTGCCCGTCACTCCGTAACATTCAAGCTGCTTCCGGGCAAGCTCCACGTTGTGCGGCGTCAGATCTATCCCGGTGTACTCCGCCCCGGCTATCGCAAACGAAACGCCATCCGAACCCATTCCGCACCCTATTTCGAGGACCTTCTTCCCTTTGTACTGTTCAAAACCCACGATGTCCCGGAGAAAAGGTTCGTATTCCCCGTATCGCAGTCGGCGAACCATGTCAAAATACTCTTTTGTACCCTCGGGAGCTTTAGGCTCACGGTGGTCGGCCGGATAAGCATCCCAGTAGGCGCGAACATCTTCAACGCGAACTTCTCTCATCTTCTACCTCACACAAGAACCCGATCCTGCGGACGAGTGCGGAATTCCCTTTCGAACGTACCTCAGCCGTTCGCACACTGAATCCTCCCCAACAATCCGAGCATCCTGTCGAGCACGGCGGCAGCGAAGCACTGCACGCCGATCAGGACGAGCATCCCACCGATGGCGGCGCGGCTCCAGTGCTCCCAGACGTATCCCGTTCTCACATACGACCAGATGCCCGCGGCGTTCAGGGCAAACGCGATGACGAACAGCGCAGCCGAGACCACGAGAAGCTTCTTCTGCGTCGCGAGGCGCCGGAACAGGCGGAGGAACCACCCACCCTGCCACTTCTTCGGATGGACAAGGCTGACGACCCGCTCCCCGGCGATCCCGGCGAGGAACATTTGCAGTCCACCGACCGCCGCGACGAGTGCGGCGAGGATCCGGTAGATCTCGCCTTCGGGAATCCTGCGCGTTGCAGCGTACCCGACGACCACTGGCGCGAAGAGCAGCACGGCGACGACGAGCAGAACCATCCCCGGCACGCTGATGAGGCGAAACGGCTGGTAGGTCAGCCCCACATCGAGGATCGTCTTGAGGAACCGCAGCCCATCCCGTATCACTCTCAGTTTGCTGCGCCCGACGCGCTCCTCGTACGTCATCGGCACTTCGACGATGGACAGGCGCGCATCGAGCGCAGCGCGGCAGCTCATCGTGGGGGTGTAGTGCAGACCGTCCGGCAGGGGTTCGAGGATCGGCAACGCATCGCGCCGGATGACCCGCATACCACTCGCGGCGTCGCCGATGTCCGCCTGCGCCATCCAGTTGATGATGGCGCGCCACATGCGATTGCCGAGCTTCCTGATGGCCGGCATCTTGCTCCGATCGGTCATGCGGGATCCCACGCTCACCGAGGCGTTTGTCCGGACCAACTCGTTCACGAGCGGCGCGAAGAACATCGGATCGCACGTGCCATCGGTGTCGAGGAACCCGACAAGCTCACCGTTGCCCGCCGCAAAGCCGGTCCTAATGGCCGCCCCGTAGCCGTGGTTCCGTTCGTACGCGATGACAGTGATTTCCGGCTCGAAGCGCCGCGCTATTGCCTCGGTCGCGTCGGAGGATCCATCGGAGACCACGGTGATGGATATGTCCGTCAGGGAGGTCTGCTGGAGGATGACCCTGCGCGCGTCAAGACATCGGCGCACGATGCTTTCGATGGCGGCTTCTTCGTTGTACGCCGGGATGACGAGGTCGAGCTTCATTCCACCGGAGGTTTCGCGCGGAATACCGGAAAAAGGCATAATAGGCCGTCTGCTACAGACCTACTGAGAACGACGTGCCAGAAGATATCCGGTACCACCGGAACCGTCAAGCAGGTACGAGTACCTTCGCAGACGGGACCGTGCGACACGTCGCCGGTCGGCGGCGCGGCGGAAACGGCAGGCATCCCGACCGGCGTATCACCATCGCCAGAGTCGCCCGTCCCGCGCTTGGTCCGGCCCGGGGCGAACGTTGACGACCCCAGCGGTTGGGCCGATATTCTTGGGGCGATTCACGATACTTGCGCTCTACGGAACGCCCACTTGGACGTGAGGATTTCATGAGGATACAGTTCGTCAACCCGCCGTTCTTGGGGCGCTTCAGCCGCTCACAGCGAAGCCCCGGCATAATCAAGAGCGGCACGATGTATTATCCCTATTGGCTGGCCCACACTGCGGCGCTCGTCGGGAAGCACGGCCACGAGATTGACCTCGTGGATTGCCCCGCCAGCGGAAAGACCGAAGCGGAGCTTCAGGAGAGGATGCTGACGTTCCGGCCCGATCTCGTCGTCATGGAGTCGGTGACAGCGAGCTGGTACTCTGACTGTGAAGTTGCCGGGAATCTGAAGGACGTTCTGCCGACCACGTTGATCTGCCTCGCCGGCACCCATGTGACGGCCCTCTGGAACGAGACGCTCGAGCGCGAGCCGAAGATTGATTTCGTGGCCATTGGCGAATACGACCTGGTCATCCTGGAGTTGGCGAACGAGATTAAGAGTGGGCTGGGGGACTTCTCGAAGGTGCTGGGGCTGGCCTATCGCACGCCGGACGGGCGACCCACACGCACGGCGGACCGTCCGCTCATCCAGGACCTCGACGAGCTCCCCTGGATCGCCCCGATCTACAAGCGCTTCGTGAACCCGAAGGACTACTACTTCAACCTGTCCTACTATCCGATGGTCATGCTCATCGGCGGCCGGGGGTGCAATGCGACCTGCTTCTACTGTGTATATCCCCAAGTGGTGCACGGACATGCGTATCGCCATCGAAGCCCGGAGCACATCGTCGGAGAGATGCTGTGGGTGCAGGAGAACATGCCTGGGGTGCGGGAGATCACGTTTGAAGACGACAACTTCGGAGCCGACCGGCAGTTTGCCCGGCGTTTCGCGCAGGTTGTGAAGGAGCGTGGTGTCAGGCTGCCGTTCTTCGCCAACTTGCGGACCACGGTTGACAAAGAGACGCTCGAAGCCCTGGCTCAGGCCGGGCTGCGCAACTGCGCGGTCGGTTTCGAATCGGGCGACGATATCGTCCTGAAGAACATGCGCAAGGGGCAGAACAGCAGGATCCAGGCGAAGTTCGTCAGGGATGCGCATGAGGCTGGCGTGCTGGTCCACGGGTGCTTCATGGTCGGCTTCCCCGGTGAGACGGAAGCGACCATGGGGAGGACGCTCGAGCTTGCCTTTGATGCGAAGCCCGACAGCGCCCAGTTCTATCCCGTCATGCCGTATCCCGGTACCGGGGCGTACGAGTACTACCGGCAGAACGGATACCTTGCGACCGAGAACTTCCGTGATTGGCTGACCGAGGACGGGGGGCACCGCTGCGTTCTCAATCTGCCGGGGCTGCCGCCGGAAGCAATCGAGCAGTTCTGCGAGAAAGCCTACCGGAAGTTTCACTTCCGCCCGCGCTACCTCGCCTACAAGCTCTGGCAAGCCTTGAGGAACCCCCGAGAAGGATGGCGTTCGCTCGTCGCCGGAATGCACTTCCTCGCGTACCTGCTGACGACGAAGCGGGGCAAGCAGCGGCCGTTTGCGGTTGACCCCAAACCCGTTCCGAGCGGATGGCATTCCTACGTCAAAGTGCCCATGGGACGGATGGAGCGGATCAAGAAAGGCGTCGAACTGCCCCTCGTCTAGCGAAGGTCCCCACAGGCGGGCAGCGGCGAGCGCCCCGTGCCACCCGTTCATCCCGAAGACTCAACCGATGGGCAAGCCCGACGCTCCTGGTGCGTCGGGTCAGCGACTGCCGGCGGCGCATCCACCTGCGATTGCCGGACCATTGGTCCCTCCGGTCCCATGACGCATCGTACGGACCAAGGACAGTTCTCGCCTCTCGGCCTGACGAACTACGGCACTCGATGAGCGGGCTGGCGATGTCCACCGGTGCCACCTTGTAGCGGTCGAAGAGAGATTCACCATGTTCCGACACGTGCCCGTGCGACGGCCCCGTCCTGACGGAGGCCTGTTCATTGGCACCCTCATGGGCAAGCGGAAGGACGTCAAGCCGCGCCTCGTCGAGTACCTCGTCGATGATCTCGTCATGCGGCCCATCGTCACCGATCTCATGGGTCGGGAGTGGGTCGCTGGCGGTGGGGACCGGGCGACGGAGCGCCGTGCGCTCGATCAGTTTATCGACTTCTGGCACTGCATGGGCTATGACTTCGTCCGGTTTGAGCAGGGGTTGAGCTTCACGAAGCATCATCTCAGCGCGCCGGACGCCGCCATTGGTTCCGCGAAGCTGCGCTCGTGGGCCGATGAGCACCGGGGCACGATCGTCTCGTGGGATGACTTCGGGAAGTATCCGTGGCCGAAGGTGGAGGAATTCGACTTCTTCCCCCTCGAATACGTGAGCAGTCACCTGCCGGATGGGATGGGGTTCATCACCTGCCACGCGGGCGGCCCGTTCGAGCAGGTCTCTCAGATCTTCTCCCTCGAAGGTATGTGTATCGCGGTCTACGACGACCCGGGTCTTGTCAGGGCGGTTGCTGAGAAGGTTGGGGAACTCATGACCGCGTTCTACCGTCATCTGCTCGATCTTCCGAACCTCCTCGCGATCTTTCCCGGCGACGACATGGGCTTCCGCACCGGCACGATGGTCTCACCGGCGCACCTGCGGGACTTCATCCTCCCATGGCACAAGAGGTTCGCCGCCATGGCGCACGAGAGGGGGCTTCCCTACTTCCTCCATTCGTGCGGCAACATCCTGCCGATCATCGATGATCTCATCTCCGATGTCAGGATCGACGGGAAACACTCGTTCGAGGACGCCATCATCCCGATTCAGGAGTTTCAGGAACGCTTCGGGGACCGGATTGCCGTGCTCGGTGGGGTGGATGTTGATCTGCTGGCCGCAGGATCGCCGCAGGCGGTGCGGGAACACACCCGTCTCCTCATGGAAACATGCGGCGAGCGAGGCCGGTTCGCCGTCGGTTCCGGCAGTTCCATAGCGAGCTACATTCCCGTCGAGAACTACGTTTCCATGCTCGACGAGGCGTTGGATTTCCGCGGCGGCGCATGATCCTCCCGGTGCGGAGGCGTGGTGTGCACGGCATCAGATGGCGACGGCGGGGCTGTCGAAGGGGCGTGATCCAAGATGAAAGGTGAGACCATGATCAAAGCGAATCTGCTGCATCTGAGCTACAACATGTGGGCGGACCGGGTCGTCACCGAGCGATGGGCCGACCATATCACGGCGCAGCCGCAGCTCCGATTTGACGAGGCTCTCTGGAATGACTTGCTCAAACGGATGGTCAGTGCGGGTCTCAATATGGTGGTCGTCGACCTCGGCGACGGGGTGAGGTACGAGAGCCACCCGGAGATCGCCGTTCAGGGCGCGTGGACGCGGAGGAAGCTCCGCGCGGAGGTCAGGAAGCTGCGCGAGATGGGTCTGGAGCCGATCCCGAAGCTCAACTTCTCCACCGCTCACGACACGTGGCTTGGTCCGTACTCCCGGATGGTGTCCACTGACGCCTACTACGGAGTCTGCAAGGACCTCATCGCTGAAGTCATCGACTTATTCGACAAACCGCGCTTCTTCCACGTCGGCATGGACGAGGAGACGCCGGGGCATCAGAAACACTACCTGTACCTCCTCGTCCGCCAGTACGACCTGTGGTGGCACGACTTCCTGTTCCTCGTCGAGCAACTGGAGAAGGCGGGCGTCCGCGCGTGGATCTGGTCGGACTACGTCTGGAACCACCCGGAAGAGTTCTTCAAACGGATGCCGAAGTCGGTGCTCCAGAGCAACTGGTACTACGGGAAGGACTTCAGCGACGACATCAACTATGTCAGGGCCTACCGCGATCTTGAGGAGCACGGCTATGATCAGGTTCCGACCGGGAGCAATTGGTCGTGCGTCGAGAACACCCAGGGGACCGTGGATTGGTGCCGGAAGGTGATCGCGCCGGAGCGGTTCAAAGGCTATCTGCAGACGGTGTGGAAGCCGACGATCGAAGGGGAACGCCAGCGCCATGAGCAGGCGATTGACCTCGCGGGCAGGGCACTTGCTTCAGTTGACTAAGTGGTCCTGTGAAAGCTCTGTCATTCCCACGGGTCAGATGCTTCGCTGGCGCTCAGCATGACGTGTGTTCCTGTCCTTCCGAGCAGAACAGGCAAGGCCAAGACTCATGCAGGACCGCTTGGCGGGCCTTCAACCTCCGAGCTGTGGGTAGACCTGAAGCCCTCTTGTGGGACGCGGCCTGCGCGGGACAGGAGTGTTCCGCCTACCGATCGGATGATGACGCCGACGTCTGCAAGGAAGCAGTAGGAGCCTATTCAGAAGACGTCGTGCTGAACGAAGTGAAGCATGGAGCGGTTGCAGCGTACTTTCCGTGCACGCCCTGAGACGGATCCTTGAAAGGAGCGAAGGCATGGCTCGCTACGCGCAATTGGTGAGCATCAGCTTTCCGGGGATCAGCGGAGGGATGCCGCCAGCCGAGCGCCGCAAGCGCGCTGTCGAGGTAGTCTCCGCTCGGATCGACGAGGCGGCACTCGACAAGCCCGATCTGATCGTGCTGCCGGAGACGTTCACCGGTCTTGGCTGCGGCGGGGAGGAGTTCTGCTCCCTCGCCGAACCAATCCCCGGTCCGACGACGGATGCCCTTGCGGAGAAGGCGCGCCAGCACCGGACGCACATCGTCTGCCCGATCCTCGAACTCTCGGACGGGAGGCGCTACAACGCCGCCGCGCTCATCGACCGGAACGGGGCGATCCGCGGGGTCTACCACAAGATGTATCCGACCATCGGCGAGATCGAGGCCGGCATCGTGCCCGGCACGGAAGCCCCGGCATGGGATACCGACATCGGCAGGATCGGCATGGCGATCTGCTTCGACTTGAACTTCCGCGACGTCGCCCACTCGCTCGCCGAGCATGGTGCCGAAGTTGTCTCGTTCTCCTCGATGTACCGGGGTGGCCTGAGCACGCGCATGTGGGCGTTCGACTTCGGGTTCTGGTTCATCTCCGCCACGCCCGGGGAGAACAGCGTCATCCTGAACCCGCTCGGACAGCTTCTCGTCCAGTCGTTCCATTACTCACCGACCATCTCGGCGAAGGTGAACCTCGACGCGGTGGTGTGTCACATCGACTACAATCACGGGAGGCTCCCGGAACTCAAGAAGAAGTACGGGGCACTGGCTGAGATTCACAGCATCTCGCCGGAAGCGGTGTTCCTCCTCACGTCGCATCATCCGAAAGTTACCGTCAGTCGGATGGTCAAGGAGTTCGAGTTGGAACCGCGTACCGAATACTGGAAACGGGCACATGCGGTGCGAAAGGCCGCCCTGGCGTCGGTAAAGTGACCCGTGCGCGACCCAGTCCCGGCAACGGGTGAGAAGTCACCTCGAGGCACCAGGCCACAGGAAACTCCTCGCTTCGCTCAGAACGACCGCGATTGGTATTCCGAGCGGGGGAGAACTCTGCCGCCTACCCGTGTCCGCAGTTCGCGTAGGAGAACCCCTTCGGAGAGGCATCACCTATGAATCGCCCGAACGTCATCCTGTTCATGGTGGACGCCCTGCGTCCGGACCGATTGAGCGCATGGGGAGGCAATGCGCCCCGGACGCCTAACTTCGACCGTCTGGCCGCCGACGGTGTGTTCTTCCGTACCTGTCTCTCCCACATGCCGTCGAGCCACCCCTCGCGGGCGAGTATCCTCACCGGGCGCGACCCCCACACGCACGGCATCCGGATCAACAGCAGGCCGCTTTCCGCCTCGGAGACGACCCTCGCGCAGGTGCTGCGGGACGCCGGGTATCTCACGGCATCGACCCGGACCTTCCCGCCCGGCATGGGGCGCGGGTTCACCGAACAGGGGCTCGTGCGGAAGCTTTCCGCGTTCGATCAGGGGCCGTGGGACGTAGTGAGGGAGATCCCGGAGATGCCCCAGGACGAGGCGCAGACCGACGTGGCGCAGGACGTGAATACCCTCATCGCGTGGCTGCGCGGCTACGTTGGTGACCGGGAGCGTCGGAAGCACCCGTTCTTCCTCTGGGCGGACGTCGAGGACACCCACGAGCCGTGGCGACCGCCCGCGCCGTTCGATACGATGTTCGATCCGGACCCGTACGACGGTCCCGACGTGAGCTGCCCGCCGATGTACAGCCCCGACCTGACCGAGCGCCAGATTCGCCACGCGCGCGCCCTCTACAATGGCGTCGTCGCCCTTGAGGACAAGCACCTCGGCAGGTTGCTCGATGCGCTCGACCGGCTCGACCTCGCCGACGAGACGCTCCTCATCGTCATGAGCGACCACGGCATCCACCTCGGCGAGCACCACCTCTGGCGCAAGCCGCCGACGCTCTTCGATGCGGTGTTGAGAGCGACGCTCATCATGCGCCTGCCGCTGACCGTGCCGAAGGGCGTGCAGACCGAGGGAATCTGCCTTGTGAACGACGTCTTCGCCACGGTCCTCGACCTCGCCGAGCTGCGGCTCCCACCGGCGGCGACGGGACAATGCACCTCGCTGCGCCCCCTCTGGGAAGGACGAAGACAGGTGCGGGACATGATCGGCCTTGAGTTCAACTCGTACAAGAGGACGGTTGGGAAGGGAGTGCGCACCGAGCGGTGGAAGTACTTCTACTACCGCTCCGTCGGCGACATCCCATGGGACAGAGGAACTCCGAAGGAAATCTGGGATGGGCAGGGCTGGCCGCTGGCGATGCTGTTCGACCTCGAGAACGACCCTGGCGAGACGCGGAACGTCGCGCCGGACTATCCCCAGGTCGAGCGCGAGATGCGTGACCTGTTGCTCAACTGGCTCATCGACTCGGAGAACGACCTTCCCGCGCCGATGCCGGGGGACTAAGTCATTCAGGCGGTGTCCTGCTTGGCGGCACACGGTCCCTCGGGTATTTTTCTTTTCGGCGTGAGACGATTCAACTTGTTTACACTTCAGCACTAAGAGCCTATTCAGGACGGTCACGCTGAACGGAGTCAGGCACCGGCATCATCATCGGGATCACCACATTCGTCGCTCAGGACGACACCGTCCGATAGTCGGGGAGATCACTGTCGTGAAGTGTTGCACTATTCGCCGTGTGGGATATCTGTGCATCACCGTGACGGTTGCCGTCTTCTGTAGCTGCGCGGCGCTCACGAAGGCCGTGAAAAGGCCGACCATTTCCTACGCGAGCATGACGCTGACCGGTCTCACCTTCAGCGACGCATCGGTGGACCTGTTCTTCGATCTGGACAACCCGAACATCTTCCCGATTCCATTGAAGAAGTGCGAGTATACGGTCAAGATCGGCGACCATACGGTCTTCAGCGGGGAGCAGGGCGTCTCCATCGAAGTTCCGGCGCAGGGGCGAGGACGCCTGACCGTCCCGGTGAGCGTGCGCTTCGGCGAAGTGACCGAGGCGGTACGCCTGCTCGAGGACACCGACATGTGGCCGTATTCGGTGGCAGGAAGCGTCACGATCGACGTCGGTCCGCTCGCCGGAATCAGCGTGCTGTTCTCCCATCGGGATACCCTCCCGCGCCCGATGCCGCCGACGCTCACGGTGGAACGGCTGAACGTTCGGTCGTTCGCCTTCACGAGCATCGACATGGACGTGGTGCTCTCCTTCCGGAACACGGGAAGGATCGCGTACACCCTCACCAGCCTCGCCGGGAACATCGCGCTGAACGGCCAGCAGTTCATCAGCATCGAGCGCCTGCGCGAGGGCGTGCAGCTCGGATCGAACGGCGTGGAAACGATCACCATCCCGGTCCGTCTTTCCGCCTCACAACTGGCGCGTGGGTTGCAGGCCATCATCTCGGAAGGACGGGCGGACTACCGATTCACCGGCGACGCGCGGCTTAGCACCGACCGGTTTGGCACGCTTCCGCTCACGTTCGACGAATCGGGCAACGTGCGGCTGTTCCGATGAGCGTGGTACGCGGGGAATCGAGGGGTCTACCGGCTTTTCCGCGACTCCTCTTGCACAACGCGCTCGGACACCCTATCTTTGGGTGAGAGTGAGGCAGTGATCTAGTAGGATCGCTGGAGGTCCATGATGCGCTGGAAACTGGCCGGGGTGTTCCTCGGTACCGCCGCCTGCGCGGGTCTTGCGGTGGGAAGCGCGGTGTATACGAACCCGAAGCTCGTCCCCAACCTCGGCAATGTCCTGGGGGGCAATGAGTGTCAGGTCTGCCACGTCGGCTCCCAAGGCGGGTCGCCGCTTAACCCCTTCGGCGAGACCGTGAAGGCGCATCTCAACTCGAACCGCCAGCCGGATTGGTCGGCGATCTGGAAGCTCGACTCCGACGGCGACGGCTACACGAACGGTGAGGAGCTCGGCGACCCGAAAGGTCAGTGGACCCCCGGCATGCCGAACCCCGGCTCGCCCGCAACCATCACCCACCCCGGCGACAGAGCGAGCAAGCCCGGCTCTCCATCCTCCGTTCACAACGTCCGAACGTCCACCGCTTGGGCCGTGATCAAGGCGCTGTTCCGCTGAGACGACGTACCGAACGTCAGACCGTCCCGACCGTCCCGTCGAACCCGCGTCTGCACCTCGTACGTGCCGAGGGATGATCTCTCCGTCCAGTGCATCGATGGACCGGACGCAGATGAGCGGTATATTTGTCCCAAGTGCGAGCCATCGAGGGCTCACAGTCCGTACGGAACGTGCCTCCTAGGAACCGGATTCTTCGTTGACGTTCGGAATGACGCCTGCTTTGAGTGTCATGCTGAGCGGCGAACTCGCTGGAGCATCCGGTTCACGTGCGAACGGGCTTTCCGTACACACTCTCGCAGGCAATCACGACGCAGCACGAAGGAGATGACGATATGATTCGTTCGCGCTCGGCGTGTAGTGCGGCAGTGGTGGTGGCGGCGTTCGTTGCCGCCATGGTGTTCGGATGCGGCAGCGACAACAACCCGCTGGCAAGCGCCCGGGAGATGGTCAAGGACCACCCGGGTGCGAACGCTTCCATTACGGCGGCGAACGTCGACTCGGTGACGGCTGCCGTTGCCGACGTGATGGCTTCGAGCTTCGGGCGGACGTTCGCTTCCGCGCTCGGCGCATTCTTCGGCTCGAAACCGACAAGAGAAGCCTAGGGCGGGACGATCACGATCACCCTCGAAGAGCAGGTCTACGCCGGCCTGAAGTCCGGGTCGGTGATTGTGAAGGGCGGCAAGCTGACTGTTTCCTCGAACGGCACAACCGGCAAGACTACGATGGAGATGAACTCGGCTCTCGAATACAACGACTTCTCGGATGACGAGATCATCTTTCTCGGCGGCACAGTTGAGTTCAACATGAGTGCCACGGTGGTCAGCGCGACGGAGAAGATCGAGTCCTTGAGCGGCACGTACAAGGCCTACCTCGCCGCGAGCGGGAAGTACGAGGGCGCGATGGAGACGGAGCTCACGGTCAGCCAGGATGCCGCCGGCGTCAGCACGATCAGCGGCAAGGTCATCACCGACGGGCAGACGATGACCGTCAATCTGACCGGGATGAACCTGTTCGGCGGCGCGGGTTCTTCGTAGGATCGCTTCCGCCTCACGAAAGCGCCCACGTGGCAGGTTTCGGTGGTCTGCGTGCGGGCACTTCTTGTGCTCTCCGTGTCGGTCCTACGGGGAAAGATCGTGGCAGAACAGGGCGTAGATCACGAGGCGATGAGGGGGTGTTGAACGGGCGGGCGCGCTACAGAGATGCCTCACTTCCTGAATTCCGCATACACGAGCCTACGCAGCTCCGCCCGCGCTTGACGGTTACGAATGCTCTGACAGTACGACGCAAGTATTCTGTCTGCCTTCGCCTTGAGGCGCGCCGCTCACACCGTTTCGAAGTGCAGGCTCTTGAGGGTCTCGGCGGGGACGCGACCCTTTGGGCCAAGGATCTCGCTGCTAACGACGCGCCCGTCGCTGTCGAAATCCAGAATCACGCCGGGCTGCACTTCCTCACATTCGATGATGCCCGACTCGTCGAGGCGAAAGTAGAGCGCGTCGTTCTTTTCGTCTATGCGTAGCACCATTGCGTTATACCACCTCTTTATACACCTCCGGATGCGGCCTCGGAATGACGACGGCGTACGTGAGCATACCCCGCTCGCCGATCTTCGCCTTGCCCGCGTCGATAGCGGCCTGAACGGAGGCCACGTCGCCGGTCATCGTGACGAACGCCTTCCCACCGAGCGCCATCGCAAGGCGTATCTCCAGGAGCGTCACGTTCCCAGCCTTCGCCGCCGCGTCCGCCCCTTCGATGAGAGAGGCAACGCTGAACGATTCCAGGACGCCGAGGGCGGCGCCCACGTCCGGGATCGTCGTCCTGCCGAGGGCGGCGAACACGTCGGGATGGACGTTCGGGATGATGAAGTCGTCAATGAGACAACCCTCCGCCGCCCCCTGCCCCGCTGCGACGGAGGCCTGCACCGCGCCGACCTCGCCGCCGACCATCACCATGTACTTCCCGGAGCAGATGCTCCGCGAGAGGAGCAGTTGGACGTTGGCTGCCTTGAGCATGGCGTCGGCGGTGTTGAACCCCGCTGCGACGCTCGAGAGCTCGATGAGCCCGATGGATTTCTGTGCCATGACCCTCCTCGCTGCGATAGGGACGATGCGCGAGCCCGGATCAGGGCTCGGCATGACATAATTACTATTATCGGTTCTTCATCCTGTGACCGTCACGACCGCGCGATCACGACGTGCAACCCCACCTGCGAGACTGTTCCCGCGATTGAAGCGTGGATTACCGCGCCGAGCTTTCCGTCGGGTATCGTCCCGATCTGCTGCCCACGTTCGACCCGGTCGCCCGGCTTTACGAGAGGCTCGTTGGGAACGCCGGCGCCCTGCTTGAGCGGGATGCGCACCTCGTTCGGCGTCACCGTTCGGTCTTCCCAATGCGCCGGGTGATCGTACTGTTCGATGCGGAGTCTCCTCATGAGCGCCCTGATCGGAATCCGCCGCCCGTCGCGCATGGGATGCGGCTTCACCTCGTAACCGCGCCGTGAGGCGTGGTCCGTCCACGTGAACCCGCCCTGGCGCAGGACCTCCTTCGAGTCGTCGCACGCCTCCTTCGGGTAGAGCTCCTCCGGACAGGAGTAGAGCGTGCACAGGCCGCAGGCAGAGCAGAGCGCGGCGTATTCGTCCCAGAACCTCCGGTCGGTCGCGGTGAACGCGAGGCTGCGCATCACCCGGTGCGGCTCGACCGGGTAGCCGAGGAGGTAGCGCGGGCAGAACTCGGTGCAGAAGCGGCACTGATCGCACGCCGACTTGCCGATGCGCGCCTGTTGATTGGACGGTTTGGACTTCCGTTCGGCGACGCGGTGTCCCTTGGGCAGAACGACGATGCCGGTGGTTGTCTTCGTAACGGGGGCGGCGAGGTCTTCGGTATTCTGCCCCATCATCAGGCCGCCGACGCACAACAGCGGCTCGTCGCTCGTCAATCCTCCCGCCGCCTCGATCACGTCGCGAAACGGCGTGCCCACCGGCACGGTGAGCGTCACCGGCTCCTTCACGGCACCGGCGACGGTGAGCGTCTTCTCCGTCACCGGCTGTCCCTTCGCCGCGCGGGCGACGTTCACGAGCGTCTCGACGTTGCACACGACCACACCGACGTTGAGCGGGATGCCCGCAGGGGGGGTGAGCCGCCCGGTCGTCTCATAGACGAGGTCGTACTCGTCCCCCGCCGGGTAATAGTCGCCGAGCAGGTGAACCGAGATGGGCGTCCCGGCAGTGGCCGCCTGCACGGCGTCCACTGCTTGAGCGTTCTTCGCCTTGATGCCGACGATGCCGCTTTTCGCGCCGACGGCCTCCATCGAGAGCATCATCCCCTCGATCATCTCACCGGCCCGATGCTCCATGACCGCCGCATCTTTATGAAGCAGCGGTTCACACTCGGCTCCGTTGGCGACGACGGTATCCGCCTTCGCACTAAGCTTCACGTGCGTCGGGAACCCGCCGCCACCCGCCCCGACGACACCGGCGGCCTTCACCTGTTCGGCTAGCGACATGCTGGAAACCCCGAGGATGTATCCGTCACGAAAGCGATTCTTCGCTCGAACTCTTCGAGATGGCCGCTGAGAATGACCTTTGCACAGGGGAAGAGTAGGTTACATTAAGATGGTTCAAGTATAGTGAAAATGACTCGAGAAACGGCACGGGTACCAAGGGCGTCGCGTCCCTTGCCTACTCTCCGAGGAATCCATGATCGACGCGCACATGCACATCGGCAAGCTCTACGTCGGCGAGCGACCGCTCACGCCGCGCTACCTGTTGAGGTTCATGGACGGGAACGGCATCGAGAAGGCGATCCTGCTGCCTATCGAAAGCCCGGAAGAGGCGCACTACTACGTCACCACGGAGTACGTGCTCGGCGTCGCCCGGCGGTATCCGGGCCGGTTCTTCCCGGCGTGCTGCGTGGACCCGCGCATTGGCACGGGGACCAACGCGGCGCACCTCAGGGCCCGGCTGCATGAATACCGGGAGCGCGGCTCTGTCGCGTACGGCGAGGCGATGACGGGGCTCTCCATTGACGACCCACGTCTCCAGATCATCTACGAGATCTGCGGCGAGCTCCGGATGCCGGTCATCTACCACATCGACGGATATCGAAACACCGACGAGAAGGGATTCCCCCGTTTCGAACGGATGCTCCGGAAGTTTCCCGCGACGATCTTCGTCGGCCACGCGCAGCACTTCTGGGCGGAAATCTCCGGCGACGTGACCGAGGAGCAGTTCTTGACGTATCCCAAAGGACCGGTCGCGCCGGGCGGCGCGGTCCTCCGGCTCATGAGGGAGTATCCGAACCTCTACGCGGACATCTCGGCGGGGAGCGGCTTGAACGCGCTCACGAGAGACCCGGAGTTCGGCTACCGATTCCTCGAAGCGTTTCAGGACAGGCTCTTCTTCGGCACGGATGTATGCCGGCACAATCAGGAGATACCGCACGTTGAGTACCTGAATGAGGCGTGTTCTATGGGGAAAATCTCGCAGAAGGCATACGACAGAATCGCACGAGAGAACGCGATCCGAGTGTTCAGGCTTGACGCCTGACGATACTGGCACGACCATTCACGCCATGACGTTCGCACCATTCGCGATTTCCCTTTCAAGGAGGTGTGCCATGAAACGGACAAACGCCGACAGACAGGACCGTCCGACGATGTTTCATCAGCACCCCTTGAAAGGGAACATCCATGTCATCATCTGTACACAACACGCGCACTCCCCGCCATGACGCGATTGCGTGGATTCGTGCCCATCTTGATCTTAGGGAAACGAATTCCGCCGAAGCCTGCTACGACTACATGGATTCGCAGTCCGGGCGTAATCTCCCGATCATCTACTACCCCTTCGACGCCAGTAAGGACCATTGGGCAGATCGAGGCTCTATCCTCGACTACCTCATCACCACCGGCGGCGGTCGTGTGCTCGATTTCGGCCCCGGCGACGGCTGGCCGTCGCTCCTCCTCGCACCTTTCGTTAATGAAGTTGTCGGGGTAGACGGAAGCCGGAAGCGCGTCGAAGTCTGCACCGAAAACGCTCGGCGGCTCAGCATCACAAACGCGACGTTCGTCCATGTCTCGCCCGGCCAGTCACTTCCATTTGAGGATAATTCGTTCGACGGCGTGACCGGCGCGTCGTCCGTCGAACAGACGCCCGACCCGAAGGCGATGCTCAGGGAACTCTTTCGCATCCTCAAGCCGGGCGGTCGGCTGCGAATGCACTACGAGTCGTTGAGCTACTACAGGGACGGACACGAGCGTGAAGTAGAGGTCGGCGACGGCGATCTCCTCATCTACGACCGCCACATAGACGAGGAGTACGTCCGGCACTACAAGCTCGTCTTCGACCTCACGGTAGAACAGATCGGGAGCATCATAAGCGGAAGCGGTCGTGCGCCGAGCTATGAGGCACTCACGGCAGATGTACTGTCGGAGTTGTGCGGTCACCTTCGTTCTGCCCAAAGCTGGACGACGATTCACCCCTCATGCTGCACGTTGCTTGCGTGGTTGCCGAAGATCGGCTTGGCTTCGGCCCAGGCAACGCACAACGGAGGATGGTTTGCACGCCGCGTGTTCGATCGCCTGAGCGAGGACAAGCGTCCGCAGGAGATGGAGGCGGTGGACGGGTTCCTGCGCCCCCTTGTCGAAGTGGTCGTGACGATGGAAGCCCCACCTACCGCGCAACCGGGCCAGTGGGAGCCATGGATCACGGCGGCCAAATGATGTACATTCAACCGGCCACTGGGGCGGGGTGACCGATCGTCCCGGCATGGCTACAGTAAGGGCGAGGCATGCCTCGCCCTTACTACAAACACACGCCTCGTTCCGTATCTGAAGGTACGATCTGGCCAACCAATACTCCTGTTTCCAACCACCACGAGGACCACGACGTGGAAGGATCACGCGAGCGCGTCCGGGCGATGCTCCGGGGCGAGCGCCCCGACCGAATACCTCTCTACGAACTCATCCGCAACGACGCGGTGATCGAATACTTCAGCGGACGGAAGCTCACCGTCGAGAACGGGCCGGAACTCATCCACGATGTGTTTCCGAAGGCGGTGGACGCGACGCGACCCGCGCTCAAGACACCGAACCGAGAGAAGGTGGAGATCCTGCCCGACGGCAGACGGCAGGTGACCTATCGCTGGACGGTCTGGACCGAGCACGTGACGTACCCGTCGTCCGAGGCGTACGCGGAAGCGAAGCGGGCGCTCGACGCTGTAGCTGACTGGACGGACGGACGGCAGCGAAGCCTCGAGAAACACCTCGAAACCCACCGGGAGATACAGAGGAAGCTCGGAGAGGACTTTTTCCTCTTCCGGGGCGGACCATGCGTTGGTCTCATGGGCATCTACGGCGAGGTCGGCATCGAGGCGTTCTCCTACTACCTCGCCGACTGTCCGGACGTGATCGATCTGCTCCTCGAACGGAACACCGTTCACGCGGTCCAGTGGATCGAGCACCTGCCCGACGATCACGGCATCGAGGCGGTGTTCGCGGGGGATGACATCGCTTTCAGGAGCGGGCCGCTGCTCAGCCCGAAGTGGTTCAAGGAGCACTATTTTCACCGCCTTGCGCGTATTATCGAGGCGTACCATCGGAAGGGGATTACGGTCAACTTCCATTCTGACGGCAACCTCACCCAGATCATGGACGGCCTCGTCGAGGCGGGGATTGACGTGCTGAACCCCATCGAGGTCGCGGCGGGGATGGACATCGCGTACCTGCACCGACACTATCCCGACCTCATCTTCACTGGGGGGATCGACGTGAGCGGCCTCTTACCGTTCGGAACGCCGCAAGAGGTGCGCGACGCGACGGTGAGGGCGATTGAGAATTCCGAGGGACAGATCATGATCGGCTCAAGCACAGAACTTCAATACGTCGTGCCGCTTGAGAACTTCCTCGCCATGCGTGAGGCGGCGATGGAGTATCACCTTTGAGGTGGTGCACGGCGCTATGGTCGAGCGACGAGGAAGTGGTCCTTCCAGAGATGCCAGATGTGGTCGATGCTTCCGAAGCCCGCTTCCTCCAACCATCTGACGTGCGAGGCAACGGATGCGAGTCGGTCCTTCTCCGGGCTATCGTCGGTTAATTGATACTTAATGGCCTTCAGGTGTTCCGCTTCGCGCATGTCTTCACCCGCATTTCTCAGACGTTCCTCCAACCGCAGACGATACCTACGGCTCCCTATTTCGAAGACGCCCTTCTCAAACCGGGCGGACATTGAGTCCACGAAGGAAAACCAACCGTCCGGTGAAAGGGCGTTGCGAACCTGATTGAAGAGCCTGACTTTGTTCTCGTCCGTGAGATGGTGGATCGTCCAGAACGACACGACGACCTGGAAGGCGCTTACGTCGGGCGGCAGACCGTCGTTCAGGTCTCGTCGGTGTAACGTGACCCGGTCAGCGTAGTTCCTGAGCTTCGCGGCGGCGCAACGAAGCATCTTTTCGGAGTAATCGAACCCTTCGCACACCGCATTTGGATAGGTTTCCACAATTCGCTCGATGAAGGTCCCCGTACCGCAGCCGAGATCGAGCACCTGAAGCCGCTTCGCCGCGCGCGATCTGAACCCACGCGTGTCGCCCCGGCTTGAGCGTGTACGAAACCTCTTCGTCGGCCTTCAGGACCGTGGCGTACAGCTCTGCATCCTGATTGATGTGGATTGCCTCGTCGCGAGGATTCTTCGCAGCGATGAGACACCAGCGTCGGCGCTGCGTTCGATCCGTTCGATGGTGGCCATGGTTATTCGGGCCCTGTGTCAAAGGAGTTGATGTACAGGAAAGAGCATTCTGTTGATAATGAGATGAGCAAGGAGGGGCAAGGCGGGAAAGGACGCAGCGGGCGTGCGACTGAATTCTGGCAGGGATTTGTGGTATAATTACGTCGGGCGCCAGTTCCATCCTACTCACGAGGTAGGTCATGACACCGTCTGTCCTCATGACGAAACGGGCAACGACGTTGGAAGACGTGCACAAGACGCTCTCACCCAAGCCTTTGCTCAATCAAAAGGAACTCCGGGCGTTCTACCGCGATGAGGTGAACGAGGTCCGCGGAGGTGATGCCATCGCCCGACCAGTGCTCGGATTGCAGCGGGCGTACGGAGCGAACTTCTACAAAGCGTTCCTCATGGGGCATTCGGGTGTCGGGAAATCGACCGAACTCACGCGACTGGCCCTTCGTGTTGGGGAACAGTATCAAGTCATTCGATTCAGCGCAACGAATGATCTTGATCCCGCGAGTTTCAAGCCATTCGACGTGCTCCTGCTCATGATCGCTGAGGTCGCCGAAAGGACGGCCCAACCGGAAAAAGAGGGCGGAGCAGGGAAGAAACCTTCAGATCGGAGGCTGGAGGAGATCTGGAACTGGTTTGCGACGGACAAAGAGACGCTGACCGAAGCTGAACATGTAGCGATTGAACTTGCCGCGGGTGCGGGGGTTTCCCCCGATTCATGGTGGGCGAAAGCTCTCGGTCTCTTCGCCAGCATTCGAGGGGATGCGAAATACGCTGCCGATCGGAAGAAGGAAGTCGTGCAATACCGTCTCGTCCGGCTATCGCGGCTCATCGAATTGACGAACAGCGTGCTCGACGAGTGCAACCAGCTTCTGAAAACGGTCGCGAACAAAGAGTGGCTGTTCATCGGCGAAGACTTCGATAAGACGGACATTTCTGTCGATCTCGTCGAAGCGCTTTTTGTCACGTACGCCAATGTCTTCAAGGACTTGCGTACGCATCTCATGTTCACGATCCCGATAGACCTCGTTTATTCGCAGCACGCCGCCCGGCTGCCTCTCACGTGCCACTGCATACCCGATACGCCCGTTTACTCGCGAGATCACCATCCGGACGACCGGGGCAGAAAAGCCGTCCAAGCTGTCGTGGAGGCGCGGGTTTCGCCCGCGCTATTCGAAGACAACCAGATGACGCGGCTGATCGTCGCGTCGGGCGGGAACCTGCGCGACCTGTTCTTCATGGTCTCTCACGCCGCCGATACCGCGCTGCTCCGAGGGGCGAGCCGAATTGGGGCGGACGACGCGAGCCGAGCCATCCGCGAAATGAGGACCGATTATGCGCGCAGGCTCGGCCAAGGCCGGTTCGACCGGGACAAGGTGGGCTATGACGAGAAAGCAGACCGTTTGACCAAGATATACAAGGGCGACCCGAACGCCGGGATACCCGATCCGATTCTGCACACGCTTCTGCGTGCGCGAGCGGTCCAGGAGTTCAATGATCAGCGTTGGTTCGGCCTCCATCCGCTCGTCGTCGACATCCTCAAATCGCAGGGGAAACTTAAGGCAGATGCGCCCGGCGGAACCGACGAAAACTGAGATTGCCGCTCCCGGTTCGATTCAGGAAAGTATCGCTCGCCTTGCGATCTGGGCGAGGCGAGCGCACAGGGGACTGGCACGCGTCGAATACGAATCCGAGTTCAGCCGGATGCGCGTCGTCGAGGGGCTGCGGTCCGCGCTGAGCGACGAGAGCGTTCCGGTCCACGAAATAGAACTGCCGACGGGGAAAACTCCGTCCGAGCTTGTGCGTTTCCTCACCGACAGCCTCAGCGAACGTGACCCCGGCGTCGTCTCCCTCTCCGGGTTCTCCGCCGCGTTCCCCAATGACGAAACGCTCGAAAACGCCCTCCGGCCGCTCAACTTCAACCGGGAGAACATCGCCGAGTTTCCCCTGCGCCAGATATGGTGGATGAGCTCTCTCTTCGTGGACGCCTTCATCCGCGCCGCACCCGACCTCAGTTCGTGGTTCATCGTCCGCCATCGGGTGACGGAGGTCGTTAGCCCGCCCACGGAGAGCAGGCCGATCATGGAAGGGCGTGAGGGAGCGCCCGTGAGCTTGGAGGACGCCCGCGCACGAGCGCGGTACCTTCTCGACCGCTTCGAGAAGGGTGTTGAGACGGGGGTTCCCCCATTGGAGCTTCTCCGCGATACCGCGATGCCGGCGGTACGCGCGCTTTTGGACGCGGGAGCAATACGCGAAGCCGGCGATTCCTACGCCGGAATAGAGAAGCGTTTGTCAGGCGCATCTCCGGGCTTTTTCAATGATCTTGCGCAACGTGCCGAAGGCTCGGAAGCCGCATCGGTTCTCACTGACATTGCTAACCTCTTCCGGCATCAGGGCCGCTACGCCGAGGCGGAGCCGCTCTACGTGCGGGCGCTCGGGATCAACGAGAAGGTGCTCGGACCGGAGCACCCGGACACGGCGCGGAGCCTCAACAACCTCGCTGAGCTCTGGCAAAGCCAGGGCCGCTACGCCGAGGCGGAGCCGCTCTACCGCCGGGCGCTCGCGATCCGGGAGAAGACGCTCGGACCGGAGCACCCCAACACCGCCGCGAGCTTCAACAACCTCGCTGAGCTCTGGC
>Ga0315282_10002796_pt1 | contig 31674 bp, 27 predicted proteins | sample YL17G07_20_MG_FD_203693 | JGI IMG/M metagenome (GOLD analysis project Ga0315282, IMG submission 203693) | Sediment microbial communities from Yellowstone Lake, YNP, Wyoming, USA - YL17G07_20 | ecosystem: Environmental > Aquatic > Freshwater > Lake > Sediment | place: USA: Wyoming | collected... | reverse complement strand
GCCTGGCTGAAGGAGAAGAAGATCACGCGTGACGACCTCGCCGTTGCGCCGGAGGAAGCGAAGCTGGCCAAGGACGGCAGTGCGCGGCTGACATGGTACTCGAACTTGTTCAATGAAGAGGAACGTTTCGCCGCGTACCGCGAGTGCACGAAGGCCGCGGTCGAGGCGATCGGGCCGCACGTGCTGACGGGCGCGAACTACTCGCCGCATCATCTCGCGCTCTACTACGGGCCGGTTTTCCAGTGGGTGGACCTGTTCCGGCACAACGGGATGAGCATGTTCTGGGCGGAAGACTACGTGTTCAGCGTGCCCGAGGTTCCCCAGATCGTCTCATGGCAGTTCGCGCAGGCGCGGTGCGGCGTGAAGTACCACGGCCAGCCGATCCATTTCTATGTCATGCCGCACGCGCCGGGGCAGACACCGGAGAACCTGCGTCGGAACATGGTGCTGAGCGTCGGTTACGGTGCGCGGCACATCAACAACTTCTGGGTCGCGCCGGAGGAGGACTTCACCGAGAACTACGTCGCCTGGGGCTGCAACGACACCTTCCGTGTGCTGAGCGAGTCCATCTTCGATTCCGCCGAAGCGGAGAAGCTCGTTGGCGGCGGAAAGCTGCGCCCCGCGCGCGTGGCCGTGGTGCTGAGCAAGGCGACGGACTTCAACGAGTCGCGGATGAAGACCGACAAAGCGAAAGACCATTTCGCGAGGAACTCGGCCAACGCACCGAAAGAGATCGCGCAGACGCTGTGCCGCAAGGAACAGCAGTATCTATACTTGGCGCTGAAGCACGCCCAGCACGCGGTGGACCTGATCACCGAGGACGACATCGTGGAATTGGATGCGCTGAAACAGTACGAGGTCGTCTACTTCGCGGGGGAGTGGATTGACAGCCGCGCGGTGCACAAACTTGGCGAGTGGGTGCGCAACGGCGGCGTGCTGTACGCATCGGCGGGCATGGGGCATCTGAACCAGTTCAACGAACCGGAACCGGCGATGCTGAAGCTGCTGGGGCTGAAGTCGGCCACGCTGGAGAAGAACCTGGTGGTTCTGCGCACATTGCTGGAATTGCCGCTCGCGCCGCCGGTGGGAACGATGGTGATGGATGGCCAGAAGATCGCCGGAATCGGCATGAAGCAGGCGCTGGCGCCCGATGGCGCGAAGCCGCTCGCGGTGTGGGAGGATGGCAGCGCGGCGGTCGCGGTGCACGAGTTGGGCAAGGGCAAGGCGTTCGCGGTGGGAACAATGGCGGGCGCGGCCTATGTGAAGACGGGATTGCGGAAGGTCCCATACGCGCGGGGCGGGCGGCACACAGTGTACCACCCGACGGAGTTCGACCCCGCAGCGGCGAAACTGGCGTGGTTGGGCGTCGAGGCCAGGCCCTTGGCACGGGACGCCCGCTGTTCCAACCCCCTCGTCGAGGCCATCGTCATGGATCACGCTGAGGGGACACTGGTGACACTGGTCAACTGGACGAACAGCCCGCTCAAGGAGCTGACGCTCCAGGTAAAGACGGACAAAGCGCCCAGGTCCGTGCGGTCGGTCGAGGGGCAGAAGGAACTGCCCGTGCAGTTCAATGGGGGCGTGGTCGTGTTAACGACGGACCTGAAAGAGGCGGACTACATCCTCCTGATGAAGTAGGGGGCGGCGTCACAGGCTGCTCTGGCCATGATCCGATGCGCAATGGGGCTGGTTCTCTATTGTCCCCCCGAATAATTCCGTCTTCCTTGCGCCGCAACGACTTGTGCATTTCTTGATTCGCACCCTCTCAAGCGCTATGTTTCGATGATGAACGCCCTCAACCGACAACGGGATAACGACGATATCAATCGCCGGAGTTGGGAACTGGCGCGCCGCCCTGCCCACGCTCAAGGAGCTTGGCACGAAAACTGTGCTCCTCGCGTTCGACGCCGACGCGGTCCGGAAGCCACAGGTGGCGGCAGCCCAGCTCGCCTGCGCCAGAGCGCTCATAAAGGCGCAATATGCGGTGGAATTCGAGCGGTGGAAAGAGGCCGATGGCAAGGGAATCGACAATCTTCTGGCGGCGGGCGAGAAGCCCGAGGGGCTGAGTGGGGAAGACGCGATGGCCGCGATCAAGGATGTGGCCGAGCAGGCCGGTGTCGATACCACTGCCTCGGAGACTGCGTCCAGCGGCCCCTTCTTCATTCATTCGGGCCGAATCCTCCGTCGCATAGTTACTCGCGACGGCGACAGGAGCGCGATTCCCCTGTGCAATTTCTCGGCGCGCATGGTTGAGGAACAAGAGCTGGATGACGGCGTCCAGACGTCGCGCAGCTTCGCCATAGAGGGATCGTTGGCGACCGGCGAGGCCCTGCCTCGGATCAGCGTGCCCTCTGCTGAGTATTCGGAGATGGACTGGGTTCTGGATTCCTGGGGAGCGCGGGCGGTAGTGAATGCCGGACGCGGCATGAAGGATGATTTGCGGTGCGCCATTCAGTCGTTGTCGGGCAATGCGCACAGACAGCACGTCTATACCCACACCGGCTGGCGCAAGCTGGAGGGTGGCTAACGGTTCGTCGCGACGGCGCGATTCGGTTCAAGGTGGCCCGGTACTCGTAACTGAGCGACGATGTGGGCGCGAGATTCCTCGTCGCGCGGCTACGATGACGCAAAGCCCATCCAGGATGTGGTTGCGCTGTGACTCCGTCTCACTTCGCCGCCTGCGGCTGCCGTACGTCCTCCGGGAGCAGCCGCGCGTAATGCTGGCGAACCGTCTCGGGCTTGTCTCGAAGCACGGCCGCTGTCAGTTCCAGGTTGTAGCCGCCCTCCACAAGAACGCGCTTACCACATGACCGGCGAAGCGTCCGACTGTCCACTCTCGTATCGTCGAGTCCGGCCTTCCTTGCAGCTACGCGCAGAGCGGCACGGTACTGCGAGGTCCAATTGGCGACTCGCCAGAGCTTCAGGCGCTCCTGCGTCTTTTCAACTTCCTTCCAACGCGTCGTGATGCCACCGTGCACAGCATGGTCATCCGGGAAGAGCAGGAACGAGTTGTGCGCGCAGAGTCGGGTCAACGTTCGCCGCGCTTCTTCTCGCACGTGCACCCTGCCGCAGCTCTGGCGTGTCTTTGGTTTCCAGAACAGCACGCCGTCGATTTTCAGCGCTGTGATCTCGACGCGGATTTCATCCTTGAGAAGCGCGACGTTCTCGCGGCGTATATAGGCCAGTTCCTCTGGCCGGAAACCTCCGTTCCATTGCACGCAAGCGACATCGCGCCAGTATTGCGGCAGATTCACCATAAGCACCTGCACGTCGTTCTCGTCAAGCCAATAGGGTGCCTCACGCGCGTCTCCAGTGTCATCGTAAAGATGTTTCCTCACCCACTCCCGTACTGCCAGTTTGCGAAAACTCCCGCCTGTTTGATGCTCCAGCATAGCGTTGAGCCACTTGGCGACCTCCCTGACTGTCTCGTCGGTCGGCTTGTGGGTCTGGCCGTCGAGTTTTCCGGCGTGCAGTTTTGCGAGATGCTCAATCACATGCTGTGCGGTGATCTCATGCACCAATGCTCCTGCAGGCTGCGCCTCAGTGAACCGGTCAAGCCAACTCTGCAGCGTCCGCTTCTTGCGCTCGCCCGCGTTGGTGCCGCACCGCGATTTGTCGTCGCTCAGGAAATCCTTGCACGCCTGCGTGAGCAGCTTGGGCGTGTATTCACGCGCGGCCTCGAAACCCATCTTTCTGAGGAGCGCGGTGAGATTGTTGACCTTCGCACTGAGGATCGCATTCTCCTCATGCAGCCGTGTGTTCTCCTCCGCCATTTCGTTCGCGGCTTTGACCAAGGCTGCGTGGCTGGCCGCCCTGATCCAGTCTGGTCGGTAGAACTCGCCGTACCATCCACGGGGTCGAGCCTCGTTGGCGGCGGACACAAGCGTCTGGTCGATCACCTCCCCGTTCCAGACGGCGCGAACAACCTCGGACGTCTCGGCGGGCAGTTTGCGCCAGACATTGGGGTTCCGTAGGATGGTGCTCAACTCGATGGCGAGTTTTGCGGCCTGTGCACCGTCGGTTGTTTTGGTCGAACGCTTGACCTGCTTCCCCTTGAGCAGGGGATGCTTAAACGACATGTGGAACGGATACGACGGCTTGTCGCCGGGAACGACGCTGACGCCGGGATGGTCCTGGTTGCGCACGGGTTTCTCCCCTGACCCGCCGAGGAATATACTCAGGAGCCCAGTCCATTACCAGTCTATTTTACCACATTGTTGCGATTATATTACTCGTGTCATAGGCGTTTTGACGCCAACAACGCCTCCCCATAGGGGAGAGGGGATAAAGCGGCACGCCGGTTTTGCTTTTCCCTTTTTCCTCCGCGATTCCTATCATCTCCACGTGCTGCTGCTTGTGCTGTTCATCATCTCCGTCGCGGCCACGCTTTCGTTCCTGGCGTGGCTGTACATCCTGCTGCATCCGGCCCGCGCCTGGGACTTCCAGCCCGTCGGCGAAGATTCTCAGCTATTGGCTACTGGCTATCAGCTATTGGCGGAGACGGTCGCGCTGACAGCCGATAGCCAAGAGCCAATAGCCAATAGCCAACAGCAGCCGCCCGCGGACTGGCCGCGAGTCTGCGCGCTCGTCCCCGCGCGCAACGAAGCCGGCGCTCTGCCGCGCACGCTTCCCGCGCTGCTGACGCAAGACTATCCCGGCCCGTACGACGTCATCCTGGTGGACGACCGTTCTACTGACGGCACCGCGGACGTGGCGCGCCGCATTGCCGCCGACGTTGGCCAATCCTCCAGACTGCGCGTGGTCACCGGCGCGCCGCTGCCCGAAGGTTGGGTGGGGAAAGTCTGGGCGCTGGAGCAGGGCTGCCGGATTGCGCCAGCCAATCCGCAATCGTTCTACCTGCTGACCGACGCCGACATCCTCCACGCGCCGTCATCGCTGCGGCGGCTGGTGTCGGAAAGCGCCGCGGCCGGGCTGGGCCTGAACTCGCGCATGGCCCGCTTGCGCTGCCAATCGAGCGCGGAACGGCTGTTGATCCCGGCGTTCGTGTTCTTCTTCAACCTGCTCTATCCCATGCGCCGGGTGAACAACCCCCGCGATCCGCTGGCTGCCGCGGCCGGCGGTTGCGTGCTGCTGTCACGCGAAGCCATCGAGAAAATCGGCGGCTTCGCGTGCATTCGCGGCGAGATCATTGACGACGTGAACCTGGCCCGGCAGGTCAAAAGCGCGGGTCTGCGCATTCGTCTCAGCCTCAGCCGCACGGACGTTGTGAGCCTGCGCGAGTATCCGCGGCTTGGCGACGTATGGAGCATGGTGCGGCGCAGCGCGTTCATTGAACTGAAGTACTCGTGGCTGCGCCTGGCCGGAGCCGTCCTGGGGTTGGGCCTGGTGTTCGTAGCGCCGGTGGTGGCTGTCTGCGGCGGACTGGCAGCCGTGGCGTTCGGCGCTTCCGGCGACGTTGTCGTCACCGGCCTGTGGGCGCTCTGCAAAGGACTGCTCGCCCTGGCCGTCATGCGGCATGTCTACGGGCCGGCCGTTTCCTTCTTCGGCCTGCCGCGCCGCGCTGCGTACAGCTTGCCTCTTGCCGGCGTGCTCTATGGGCTGATGACGCTCGATTCGGCTCGCCGGCACGCGCTGGGCCGCGGCGAGCGCTGGCGCGAGCCGCCGGTCCCGCCTTCGCGACCCACGGCGCATCCGTGAGGGACGCCGGCGCAACGCCCGCTACGCTTGACGGCGTCTGTGCCGCGTTGGGCGCCTGCGAGCTGCGCCGTTGTAGTCGAGCGACACGATGAGGAGCGGCTCGAGCACCGCCCACGAATCGTCCGGATTGACGACGATGACTCGCCGTTTGCCGACAGCGACGGCTTCAGGGTGCGTCACCGGGACCGACCGGCCATCCGCCAGACGCATGTTGAATGGCTCGAACGGCTGGCGCTGAAGCGCTTCGCGAATGCCTTGCAGGTCCATGCTCGATGCTCCTCAAAGCATTGTAGCACTGCGCGGTGCCCGCGCGCAACGCAGGCCGTCGTCACTTTCGTCCCACGCTGCGTTCGAGTTCTTCCCAGGAAAGCTCGAGGGCCATGGGGCGGCCGTGCGGGCAGGTGAAGCCGCCCGCGCCAACGTTGCGGCGGTACTCCGCCACCAACGCTGTCATCTGCTCTATCGTCAGCCGCTCGCCCGCCTTGATCGCGCCCTTGCAGGCCAGCGTGTAGACGGCCTTCTCGCGGAAGTGCAGCCGGCTGCCGGCGCCGGCCGCGCCGGGAGTATCGGCGCCGGCCATGGCGTCCAGCACGTCGCGCACCAGCAAGGCTGCCGCCGCGGACTTCAGGATCGCCGGCACAGCGCGCACCAGGACGCTGCGGGGGCCAAACGACTCGACGGCAAAGCCCAGTGCTTCAAGCACGCCCGCCGCGCCGTCTTCGGCGAAGACGGCGGCCTGCGCCGGGGAAAGCTCCAGGGACTCGGCGATCAGCAGGCCCTGCGAATCCCCGCGGGCGCGGCCTTCGGCGCGGGCGAGCAGTTCCTCGAAGAGGATGCGTTCATGCAGCGCATGCTGGTCAATCAGCTTCACGCCGCGCTCGTCTTCCAGCACGATGTACGCGCCGCCCGCCTGGCCGAGGATGCGGAAGTCCCGGTTCGCCGCCGCAGCGGGCGGCACTGGCGCGCTTGGGGCAAATGCGCCGGCTTTCTCAGCCACGCGGCCGGCGCCTGAAGGCACAGCGCTGGGGACCGCATACTGAGTCCTGACTGCCGGCTGCTGAGGCGCGGGCGCGCTCTCGCCTGCCGCGGGGGTGGGTGCTCTGGGCCAGAGATCGAACGACTTCCGGCTGTGAAGCGGGATGGGCGCACCACGTGCGCCGGCGGTCAGCTCCGCGAGAGGCGCGGCCGCGGGTGGTTCCGGACTTGAGGCTCTCTGCTCCGCACTGCTTGCGCCGCACGCTGTGCGCACGGCGTGATGGAACAGCGCGTACACGAGGCCCGGGAGCCGGAAGCGCACCTCGGCCTTGGTGGGATGCACGTTGATGTCCAGGTCGGCGCCGGGCAGTTCGAGGAACAGGACAGCGATGGGGTAGCGCTGCGGCGGCAGCAGGTGGCGGCAGCTTTCGAGGAGGGCGCTGGTGAGTGTCCGGTCTTTGACCGGGCGGCCGTTGACCGCCAGGTAGATGCTGCTCCGGTTCGGCCGCGTAATCGCGGGCGGGGAGATGAGGCCGTAGAGGCGGTAGCCCTGGCAGCCGCCCGCGAGCGCCTGGGTGGCGGCGGATGCGGCGGCGGTGTCACCCGGGCCTGCGACGGCGACTTCCAGCAGCCCCGAGCCGGCGGCCCGCCCCAGCACGTCGCGTGCGCGCTGCAGGAAGGCGCTGCAGGGGCTGGCGCCCGCGGCGCCGTGCGGGCCGGCCAGCAGGGAGCAGATTTCGTGCCGTCCCTGGCGCAGGGTGAACGACACGTCCGGGCGCGTCAGCGCCAGGCGCAGGAAGGCGTCGGCGCACGCGGCGGCTTCGGCGCCGGCGCCTTTGAGGAACTTTGCGCGCGCGGGGACGTTGAAGAAGAGGTCGCGCACTTCCACGGTGGTGCCCGCCGCCGCGCCGGCCGGACGCGGCGCCGGCCGCTGCGGCTCGCCGCCGCAGATTTCGATGCGCCAGGCGGCTGCGTTGGCGCCGGGCTGGTCTGCCCGCAGCCGCGAGGTGAGCGTAAAGCGGGAGACGGCGGCGACGGAGGGCAGGGCTTCGCCGCGGAAGCCCAGCGTGACCAGGCGTTCCAGGTCGGCGACGGTGACCAGTTTGGAGGTGGCGTGGGGCACGGCGCACAGCGCGAGGTCCTCGGGCCCCATCCCGCTGCCGTCGTCGGACACGCGGATGCATTCGCGTCCGCCGCCCGCCAACTCGACGTGGACGTTCCGGGCGCCGGCGTCCAGGGCATTCTCAACGAGTTCCTTCACGACGCTTCCCGGGCGTTCAACGACTTCTCCGGCGGCGATGCGCGACGCGACGTCCTCCGGCAGGATTCTGATCCTGGCTTGTGCGCCCGGCAGCGGCGCCGGCGCCGCCTGGCCGGGCGGAGGGGCATGCAGTGACGGGCTTGTCTCGGGCATGGGCTGCGACTCCGCGCGGACAGATACGCGATATTCCGGATAATCGAAAATCTACAACCGCAAACCTAAAACCGCTTTCTTTCAGAAGACCGCCAGGGCGGCGGGGCAATCGTCCACGACCTGGAAGATCTGTGTCAGGCCCAGCAGGTCAAAGACTTCGCGGACGTTGGCCGTCGGGTTCATCAGGACGATGTTGCCGTTGTGCTCGTGCGCTTCGGAGAGCGTGCCGATGAAGACGCCGGCGCCCGCCGACGAAATGTACTCCACCTGGGACAAGTCTACCACCAGCTTGTAGTGGCCCTTGGCAAACAGATCGGCAATCGCCTCCTCCAGGCGCTCAAAGGTGTGAGCATCGAGGTAGCCGGCCAGGTGCACCAATACCACACCCTTGTCCGGCAGGATCTCTTTCTCAATCCTGAACTCATCCTTGACCATCTTGATGTCCACCACGTCGCGCCCTTATTCAGAAAATCCAGTATAGCAGCCCCTGCCTCAATCCAAAGGCCAAAAAGGCCGTCACCCAACGGACAGTGCGCCCCCATTTGTCTCCAGGCCAAGCTCCCTGCTTTTAGCCTTCCCGGCGGCTTCGTCAACGTATTTTACCAACTGCAGTTCGTTGTGGGTGTTCTCCTTGGAGGTGTAATTCACCTCGTCCATGATGCGCCGGATCAGGAAGATGCCCAAGCCGCCCTTCCGCCCGGCCTTGACCTGCTCCTTCACATCCACGGCCGGCGCTTCGCGGGGGTCGAAACCGGCCCCGTTATCACGGATGGTGACTGCAAAGCGCTCCGGGGTCAGGTCCAGCACCAGGATGATGTTCTCGGCATCCTGAACTGCCTTGCCGGGCTTTACTCCGTACGCGTGTTCCATGATGTTGGCCACGGCCTCGTCCACGGCGAGGGCGATCAGGTTGGCCTTCACGGGCTCAAACAATTCCGTGCCCAGCACTTCCATGACCTCTTTCCGTATCTGAGAGAGGTAGCTGGTGTCCAGCGGCACGGTTAGTTCACGATGTGCGTTCATGACCATGTTCAGCGTTCTTCAATCCCCACGGTGCAAAATGCCGGTCCCGCCAAGTCACGCAACTCCCGTGCTTGTCCTCACGTAATCCGGAATGTCGTGATCGTTATGTCATCGTGCTGCTCGGCCCGCCCCTGATGCTCTTCCAGCGCCTTGATCAGCAGGCGCACGTACTCCTTCGATGGCAGTGTGGCGTTTTTGAGGGTGAACTGGTCCAGCGCGGCGTCACCCCACTCCTCATGCTGCTCGTTCATGGACTCCACCACGCCGTCCGTGTATAGCACGACGCGGTCGCCCTGGTACAGTTGCACCTTCTGCTCCCTGATTGTCCTGTTGAACACCGGCCCTTTGTCGAAGCCCAGCGCAATGCCGTTGGGCCGCACCTTCTCAATGGTCTTGGCTGCGGAGCGCCAGACGAGCATGGGGTTGTGCCCGGCGGACGCGATTGTCATCTCCTTGGTGCGCACGTTGAGAATCGCGTACATGCAGGTGACGAACATCCCGCGCTTGATGTCCCGCGCAACGTGGAAGTTGGTCTTGGAGAGCACGTCGGCGGCGGAACGGTTGTTGACGGCCATCATGCGCAGGATGGTGCGCGTGGTGCCCATCACCATGCTGCCGGGGATGCCCTTGCCCGACACGTCCGCCACGCAGAAGGCGAGGTGTTCGACGTCGCCAACGGGGATGAAGTCGTAGTAGTCCCCGCCGACTTCCTTCGCCGAATTGTACGCGGTGAAGATGTCCAGGCCCTGAATCTGCGGCATCTTCTTGGGCAGCAGTTCGGCATGAATGGCCTTCGCGGAATTCAGCTCGCCTTCCATCCGTTCGCGGTCGCGGTCCTTCTCGCGCGAGTCGCGCAGCGCGCGGGTCATGCGGTTGAAGGCCATGGCGAGCAGGCCGACTTCATCGCTGGTCTGGTTGGGGACGTCGCTCTCGTACTCCAGGTCGCCCTTGGCGACCACGTTAATGTCTTCCACCAGCGCGTTGATCGGCCGCGTGATCTTCGACGCCAGGCCCAGCGCCAGGCCCACGCCGGCGGCCACCAGCAGCAGGCCGAAGAGGATCAACTGGGTCTGCAGGCTCCGCACCTGCGCGTCAATCTCTCCGGACGCAAGGATCAGCATCGCCACGGAATGAAGGCGCGTGCCGCTGCCCGACTCCTTCTCCAGGGGCACGCGGAAGTACAGGCAGCGTTCGCCGCCGTACTCGCCCCAGTATATCTTGACATCGGCGTCCTGGCTGGCCACGTTCACGGACAGGCTGTCCTTCGGCGGCGACGTGATCGTTGCGGCCCCCTCATCGCCGCGGATCACCGGCACTGCCGGGTCGTCCCGCGCGTCCGCCGAGGCGAAGATCGCCACGTCCTTGATGCGCCGGTCCCCCTGCAGTATGCGCTGCAGGTAGGCTTTGTCCTGGGAGTACGACGGGTCGGCGCGGCCCGTCCCGTCGAGGGCCAGACCGGAATGGTAGGCTTCCAGGGTCCGGGTGAACAGGCCCGGGTCCCGCACGCCTTTGAGGCGCTGCACCACGTACTGCGCGTACGCATGCAGGGTCAGAGCCTGCTGATAGCCCGAACGCTTGATTTCATCCACGAGCTGTGTCCGCAGATCCCGGATGGCGACCAGGCCGAACAGGAAGGTGATGGGCAAGCTGACCAGCAGCGCCAGCATGATGAACTTGTAGGTGAGCGACATGCCGCGCCGGCCCAGCGCTCCGATCTGCTCGCCGCCGCCCCGGCCGCGGCGCGCGGACGCCTGCTCCTCGTTGGCCTCCGCCGGCGGCGACGACCGTCTGCCGGCCGCACCGCTCGGCGTGCGCGCCCCCATCCGTCCGCCGGCGGTAGGACGGCGGCCCGGACCTGGCGACGGCGCGGGGGCTGCCGGCGCCGGAGGTTCCGCCTGGGCGACGGGTTGATCGTCGAGTTCGTCGAGTTCGTCGAGTTCGTCGCCGTCGTCCAGGTCGTCGCCAGGCGGCGGCGGCGGCTGTGACGGTTGTGGCTGAAGTGTGCGGCGCGGGGGAACCGCCGCGGGGGGCGCAGGCGGTATAGCTCCCGGACCTTTCGTCGTGCGTCGCGGTATGGCCACGGTTTCCCTGTCACCCCACGGCGTGATGCGGACAGCCTGCCCGTGTCTGCGGGCTGGACGCCCGTGCCACATCCCGGAACTGATGACGCGGACGCGCCGCCCAGTAACGGCTTTATGATACAACGTGCACCTGATACGTAAATCGTAAAACGTGAAACGTACAAGGCAGCGACGCGATCCGGCTGTTCCTCACATTCCACGGTTTACATCTCGCGTCAGGCGGTGTATCTTTCGCGTTGCAGGCTGTGATTTGCGCCCGGCGCCTGGAGTTCAGGACAACGGAGGAAGTACTATGCCCATCCAAGTCCGCAAACCCACTCCCGAGGAGATAGAGAAGCTCGGCGCGAAGAGCTGGCCCATCTGGGAGTGTGAGCCTTCGTCGTTCGACTGGCACTACGACGACAAGGAGACCTGCCTCGTCCTCGATGGCCAGGTTACCGTCGTCGCGCCCGGGCAGACAGTCTCCTTCGGTCCCGGCGACCTCGTGACCTTCCCCAAGGGCCTCGACTGCAAGTGGAACGTCAGCAAAGCCGTGCGGAAGCACTACAAGTTCGACTAGTTGATATGCTCATGCTAATGCTTCTGTAAGCATCCGCACGGCGTCGGCAGCCGTGGGGCGCTCGCGCTGGTCTTTCGCCAGCAACCTCTCGACAATCCTCACGATTGACGCCGGCAGGTCGCTCCTGTACGTGGTGATGGGCACGGGCGGCTCGGACGCCTTCTTGTGCAACACTCCGAAGACCGATTCGGCCTCATGTGGCGTCTTGCCCGTGAGCAGTTCGTAAAGGATGACGCCCGCTGCGTAGACATCGGAGGCGCTCGTGACTTGCAGGCCCGCGGCCTGTTCGGGAGCGGCGTATTGCGCCGTGCCGAGGAACTTCCCCGAGAGCGTCAACCTGGACAAGTCCGCGCCGCGCGCCAGCCCGAAGTCAAAGATGACGACCTGCCCCGCCATGAACGCGATGTTGGCCGGCTTGAGATCGCGGTGCACGATTCCCGCGGCGTGGACGGCCTCCAAGCCCTGCAGAACGGCCAGCATGTGGCCCAGCGCTTCGTTGACCGGCAGCGTGCCGCGCTCGCGCCGCATTTTCTCGAGTGTCGGCCCGTCCAGCAGATCCATGGCGATAAAGAAGGTTGCTCCGTAACGGCCGAAATTGTGGACGCGCAGAACATGGGGGTGCGAGAGACGCGAGAGCAGCGTGGCTTCGCGACGGAAACGCGTAATCGCCTCCTTGTCCGCCAGCCATTCGTGCTTGAGGATCTTCAGCGCCATGGTCTTGCCCGAAAGCTTCTCCTGAGCGCGATAGACGTCGCCGAACGCGCCGCCGCCGATCCGCCCGCCAATCTCATATTCGCGGTACGCGCCCGGCAGGTTCGCCTCCTGGTACTCCACGTGGAGGAGCAATGTCTGGCCGGGGCGGGGCAGCGAAATCACAACTGTTTCGCCGCTCTCCGCCGCTTCCAGGTGGTCTATCGCGGTTTCGAGAGCGCGCTTGAGTTCGTCCGCCGAGCGATACCGCTCCTCGGGTTTCTTGCGCAGGCATTTGGCAATGATGGCGATGACGAATTCCGGCGCCTTGCCTTCCAGCGGGGCGAGGTCAACGGGATCGGGTGATACGGTCTGCTTCAGGATGTCCATGGCGGAATCGCCGGGGTAAATCCGGCGTCCGGCCAGAATCCTGAACAGCGTGGCACCAAGTGACCAGATATCCGATGCCGGAGTAACGTACTTAGCGTCACGCGCCTGTTCCGGTGACATGAAGCCAGGCGTCCCGACACACGTCCCCTTTTCCAAGAGCGGATCGCCAGACGCGGGTGCAGACAGGCCGAAGTCCATCAACAAGGGAGTACCTGTTGGCCCGATGATGATATTGTCTGGTTTTATGTCCTTGTGGACGACCTGTTGCGCGTGGGCGTATTGCACTGCTCCGGCAACTGCGGCCATGACCTTCAAGATGACCAGGACAGGCGGCCGATCACCCTCTGTCGCCAGTTTGTGCAAGGCACGGCCTTCCACATACTCTATCGCCACATAAATCATGCCGTCCTGCTCGCCGAGATCGTACAGAGCTACAATGTTCGGGTGCTTGAATAATGCCGTAAGCTTCACTTCCTGGTAGAATCGCTGGTGGATCCCAGGATATTGCTGCCTAAGTGAAGCCGGTAGAACCTTTAGCGCCACTTTGCGCCCGAATAGCGGGTCCTCTGCCAAGTAGCACGCGCCCATGCCTCCTTGGCCGAGCTTCTTCGTAAGAACATAGCGGCCAAGTTTCTTGCCTATCAGGTCTCCGACATTCTGTTCGCCCATGGTGCCCTCCCTGGAACAGTTTACTCCCGCAACAGCTTTCTTGCGCCCTGAATCACCCGTTCCCACTGGAACGCCGGGCCGGGGTCAACCTTGTCCGTCTGCACGTGGTAGTGGCCCAGCAAGCCCTGGTACGCGGCGAGTTGTTCGTCGGGCAGCTTGCGCGTGACCAGGTTGCCGCACTCGTCACGCGGATAGTCGCAGCGCAGTCTCGGGAAGACTTTGCACAGCGTTGCCGTCAGCTTGATGAGCGCGTCGTACTGCTGCGGCGTGAAATCGTATTGCCGCAGTTCGCGGCCCTGGATGGCGCCCGTCACGGGTCCATCGCGGCTCGGCCGCCCCACAAAGCCCGGCGTCTTGATGCCGCCATCGCCGAAGTGCTGGGGGAGGGTGATGCGCATGTGGCCGTCGGGGTCCTTCGCATACCATTCGTCAAACGGGGCTTTCTCATTGCCGCCGTACGCGCCGAGGTTCGCGATCTCGATGCCGACGGAACGCGAGTTCGCCACGGTGGCGTGCCAGGCGCGCTCCTTCAGGTCGAGCGTCTGGTAGATGGTGCCGTCGAGGTCCAGCAGGAAGTGGACGCTCAAGCCCCGCTGGTCGTGCAGCACGTTGAAGCACTGGCGGCTGGTGCCGCAGACGTCGTAATGGATCACGAGCTTGTCCACCGCGTCCTGCAGCAGCGGCAGGTCCCAGCCGCCGCCGCGCACGCGCTCAAGCTGTTCCGCGGTCAGCCCGTCCTTGCGCAGGCCGTAACGGTTGGGCGTCTTGAGGCCCTTGTGGTCCTGCGAGACCTGCTCCCACGCCGAGGCGTCGAACGGGACGAAACGGCCCTCCACGCGGTAGGCGTCGTAGCCGCGGGGGTCGGTCCACAGCACCACGGGCGTGCCGGTGTGGAAGAGCTGGCCGCAGGCTGCGATCTCGTCTCCCATCCGCTCCAACCTCTCGCCGGGCCGGTGCCGCGTTGTCGCGCAGCCGCTCAAGCACACAGCCAGCAACGCGGCGCAGGCCGCCGGGCAGAACCTGATGTTGTTTCCTCGCACAGTGCCTCCGCGTGCACGTGGGCCGCACCGCGGCATTGTTCCACGCGCGACCTCGTTTGGCAATGACTGGCGGCAGGGCGGGCGCAGGATGCCGGCATTTCCGGCGTTCTGTCTTGACCATTGCGCCTGTTGTATTATAAATCAACAGGAGGGGCCATGAGGGACGTCTGCGTCATCTGGGACCTTGAGGACGACCCAGACGGGAACTTCAGACACATTGCCGACGGGCACGACGCAACGGTCGGAGAGGTCGAGGAAGTCCTGCTCAACCCGCTGAATCCGACCGCGGTAAGCAAGACGAGCGGGTACATGGTCACATTCGGCTGGACGTCCACAGGCAAACACATTGTAGTGGTGTGGGAGCAGGTTCAGGATGACCCGTTGGCACTCTACCCCATCACCGCATACGCCGTGCCTCCGCCGAGGAGCCGCGAACATGAGCGCTAGACGAGTACACCGCAGGTTGGACAGAACGCCGGATGAGAAGGCGAGGATCGCTGCGCTGCGGGCGCAATTCAGCAAACGCCCCGCCCCGGACGAACTGCTGGCCAGCGGCGAGTATGAGACCGCTGTGCCGCTGGGGCAGCTCCTGAAGGTGCGTTCGGCGGTCAGCGTGCTCAAGCGCGAGCGGCAGCGTGCCGGGTTAAGCCTGGCGGACGTGTCGCGGCGCTCCGGCATGGACCGCGCTTCCATCAGCCGCCTCGAGAACGGCTTGCAGCCGAACCCGACGCTCGACACGCTCTACCGCTACGCAGCGGCGCTTGGCAAGCGCGTGACCTGGAGCTTCCGCGACACGCAACGCAGACGCCACGGAGCACGACAGAAGCGCGTGGCGGCGAGGCAACCGGCATAAAGGTCTTTGCGCGCGCGGGGGTAAGGAGAAAACATGAGCGGCGTAGACGACATGATCCGCGAGTACCGCGCCATTGTGGACCAGGAGCAGGCGCTGGCGAAGCGCAAAGAGGAACTGCGCATCGCTATCCTGAGCGCGCTCGACGAGCGGAACGTGCGGTTCTCCGTGTCGCCCTTTGGCACCGCCGTGCGTTGCTTGCGCTACAGACTTCTGCCGCGGCGCGACGCCGTCCTCGAACTGCTGCGCGCCGACGACCTGTTCCCCTTTGCGCAGTTCACGCCCAAGCGCGTCAAGCAGTTCCTGGTGCCGAAGTATGGGCGTGAAAGACTGTTGCCGCTGTTTCAGATCACGCAGTCCTACGCGCTGCGGGTGAAAGCGCCCCTCGCGCCGTCCGATGGCGCGCCGCTGTGAACGCGCTTGCACGTTGTAAACTATAAGTTACACTTGTGTCCGTGATGGAAGTCCTGCGATATGTCACCGCCTCCGGCAAGGATGTCTTCGGCGGATGGGTGGCGGGCCTGCGTGACGCCCGCACAGCGGCGAAAATCATGGTCCGGGTTGACCGGTTTGCTGCTGGGAACTTTGGTGACTGCCGGCCACTGAGGGACGGCGTCCAGGAACTGAAGATCAACTGGGGAGCCGGCTACCGCGTCTATTACGCGATGATTGGTCGCGGGCGTGTCCTGCTCTTATGCGGTGGCGACAAGAGTGATCAACCATCGGATATCAACCGTGCTGTCGAGCATTTCAGGGATTACAGGCGGAGGACGCACAAACCATGAAAACCAGAGCCAGCATGTCGCACGACCGCGCGCTGATTCGTGAATTGCGCGAGAGGCCGGATTTTGCGGCCGAGTATCTCAGGGCCGCGCTGTCTGACGCCGCCGAGCCGCAGGCGTTGCTCGTGGCCCTGCGCCGCCTTGCCGAAGCCCGAGGCGGTATCGCCAAGGTTGCGGAGACCGCGGGGGTCGAACGCGCGAGCCTGTATCGGGCCTTGTCCGCCCATGGGAACCCCCGGCTATCCACCCTTTTGGCTGTGACAAGAGCCGTTGGCGTAAAGCTGACGGTCGAGCCGGCGTGATGGCGCGAGCCGCGAGCCCACATGGCCTTCACCACGGAAACCCTCGACCAGTCCCTCCGCCGCGCCAGCGCCGCGCTGCTGGCCCGCCGCCATCCTGACGGCTACTGGGAAGGCCGCCTCTCCTCGTCGCCGCTGGCCACTGCCGTGGCGCTGTGCGCCCTGGCAGACGAAGCCGGCCTGCATGCCGAACGCTTCGGCAAAGCGTTCACGTACCTCTCCGGCACGCAGAACGGCGACGGCGGCTGGGGCGATACGGAACTCAGCAAGAGCAACCTCGCGGCCACGCTGCTGGTATTGAGTGCCGACGCGCTGTGCAATGGTCTGACGTACGAACAGCGCGTCAAGGCGCGCGCGTTCACGGAGAAGCTCGGCGGCCTTGAGAAAGGCCTGCGGCGCGTCTACGGCGCGGACCTCACGTTTCAGACGCCCATTCGCATGGCGGCGGCGAGCGCCGGGCTGCTGCCGTGGCATAAGGTGGACGCGCTGCCGTTCGAACTGGCGTTGGCGCCGCGCTGGCTGATGGGCGCGCTGCGATTGCCGATGGTCAGCTACGCCATACCGGCGTTGGTGTGCGTGGGACTGGCGCGGCACGGCAAGGCGCCAGGCTGGATGCCCGTGCGCTGGCTGCGCGAGGCGGTTGCTGACCGCGCGCTCACGCTGGCCCTCAAGCTCCAGCCCTCCAGCGGCGGGTATCTCGAAGCCATCCCCATTACTGCGTTCTGCCTGGCGGGTCTGAAAGCCGCCGGACGCGGCGACCATCCGGTCGCACAGAACGCCCGCAAGTTCCTGCTCGGCGCGCAGCGCGAGGACGGTTCGTGGCCCGTCGAAGCCAACCTGTCCGTCTGGAACACGACGCGCGCGGTTGAGGCGCTGGATGCGGCGGGGCTGCTGCACAGCGCGCTTGAGCGAGCCGAACTGAACACGACGCGCGACTGGCTGCTGGCGCAGCAGACCAAGGGCGTCTCCGTCTATTCCGACGCCAACCCCGGCGGCTGGGGCTGGAACCACCTCAGCGGCAGCGTGCCCGACGTGGATGACACGAGCGGCGCCATGCTGGCGTTGCGTCACCTCGGCCTGGCCGAGGATGCCGAAGCGCTCGCCGCGGGCGCCGGTTGGCTGATGCGCCTGCAGAACCGCGACGGCGGCTGGCCGACGTTCTGCCGCGGCTGGAACAAGCTGCCGTTCGACCGCAGCGCGCCGGACCTGACGGCGCACGCGCTGCGAGCCATCTTCCCGCTCAGCCTGCCCTACGACCCGGCCAACTCGTTTGGCCTGACTCGGTCCCTCTTCGAAAAGGGATACGGCTACCTGTCCCGCGCGCAACGGCCGGACGGCTCCTTCGCGCCGCTGTGGTTCGGCTGCGAACAGGCGAGCGACGAGACGAACTGCACCTACGGCACAGCCAACGTGCTGCTGGCCTGCGCGCAACGCAAGGCCGCGGAAACCATCAGGGCCCGCGCGCTGTCCTGGCTGCTGGGCGTCCAGAACACTGACGGCGGCTTTGGCGGCTGCAAGGGCGCGCCCAGTACAGCCGAGGAAACCGGGCTGGCGCTGCGCGCTTTGGCGGCCTGCGGTGTAGAGCCTACAGAGGCTGCCTGCTCGCGCGCGGCCGAGTGGCTCATCGCCCATCAGCGCGAGGACGGCAGTTGGAATCCGGCGCCGATCGGTTTCTACTTCGCCGTGTTGTGGTACTATGAGGAGTTGTACCCGCTGTGCTTCGGCTTAAGCGGGCTGGGCGCGCTGGCTCGCGCTCTGAAGGCAAGCGGCAAGGGAGCCCCGTAGCGCATGATGGCTGCAGGCGACGGTGATGTGACGGCACAGACCCCCGAGCAGCCGGCGGCGGCCCGCGCGCCCGCGCCGTACCGGCACAACGAATGGCGCCCGGCGGGCGAGAGCTTCAAGTCCATCCCCGGCACGAAGGAGCAGCGCGAGCTTATCCGGCAGCACGCCGCCGCCGCGGCCGCGCGCCTGCCGCGCCGCCGCCCGCCCGACAAGCAGGCCCTGCGTGCCGCCGCCGAAGCGCTGCTCAAGCCGCTTGGTTACGACCACGGCTATGTCGGCTTCACCATGGTGCTGCTGAACAACGAGTATTGGCGGGAGCAGTTCGCGACGGTCCCGGCCGATAAGCGCCTGCTGCTGCTGCCGCAGTGTCTGCGCCAGGCAGGTCAGTGCCCGGCCAGGATTGACGAGACGCAGTTGCACTGCCAGCAGTGCGGCTTGTGCTCGATCGCCGACCTCAGTGCCAAGGCAAAACACATGGGCTACAGCGTGCTGATCGCCGAGGGCACACCGAGCGTGCTGCGGCTGATCACGTCCGGACAGGTTGATGCCATCTTCGGCGTGGCCTGTCTGAACGTGCTGGAGAAGGCTTTCGACAAGGTGCTGCAGGTTGGCCTGCCGGCGCTGGCTGTGCCCCTGTTGCGCGACACCTGCCACAACACCGCCGTGGACGAAGACTGGGTGCTGGAAGTGCTGCAGTACCAGCGGCCCGTCAATGAACAGACCGGGATGACCGCGCTTCAATCGCAGGCCGGCATGTCCGGGCCGCAGACACCGCGCAGTTTCGTGCCGCTGCTGCGGGAGGTCGCCCACTACTTCGACCCGCCGACGCTGGCCGAGCTCATCCCTGCCGAGCATGCGGACGCGCCGCGCGCGGACAAGGCCGCGGAAACCGAACGCATGGCGCTGCTGTGGCTGCGGCAGGGCGGGAAGCGCTTCCGGCCGTTCGTGACCGTCGCGGCCTGGCAGGCGCTGACGGACCAGGACGACGCGCCGCTGCACGTCAAGCGCGTGGCCGCGGCGATGGAAGTGTTCCACAAGGCCTCGTTGATCCACGACGACATCGAGGACGGCGACGATTTCCGCTACGGCGCCGCGGCCCTCCACAAGACGCACTCCGTGCCTGTCGCACTGAACATCGGCGACTACCTCATTGGCCGCGGCTACCGGCTGGTCGCCGACGAACTGCCGCGTCTCGGCCCCGACCGTGTGGCGCGGATCATGCAGCGGCTGACGCACGCGCACATGAAGCTGTGCGAAGGCCAGGGCGCGGAGCTGCTCTGGCGCGCCGGCCGCGACAAGGAACTGCCGCCGCTGGAATGCCTGCGCCTGTACGCGCTCAAAACCGCGCCCGCCTTCGGCGCGGCGCTGCACGCGGGCCTGATCCTGGGCGGCGGCAACGGCGAATGGGACAACGAGATCGCCGAGTTCACGAAGCACCTCGGCGTGGCGTACCAGATCCAGAACGACTTGAAGGAGATCGCCGTTTCGTCGCCCGAGTGCCTGTGCGGCGACATCATCAAGAGCCGCCCCACGGTGCTGCTGGCGATGGCGCTGGAAGTGGCCAGCCCCGACGAGAAAGCCGACCTGCTCGCGGCGACGGCCGGGACCACCGTCCTGCCTGTGCCCCTGGCGCGGCTGCGCGAGATCTACTACACGCGCGAGATCCCGCGGCAGGCGGCGCAACTGGCCGACAGACAGCGGGCGCGCGCGCTGGAGACGGTGGCGCACGTCCGCCACGACGGCCTGCGCGCGCTCTTCACGTTCCTCGCGGCGACGCTGCTGGACTAAGCGAGGAGGAGAAGGGGATGAAGAGCGCGGCAGCCAAAGCGGTGGTCTTCTGTATTGCTGCCGCCGCACTCGTCGTACTTGTTATGCAATTGCAGCGCCGCAAGACTAACGTTGGTGCAGTTGTGGAACAGCAACCCGGGAGGGCCTTTCCCTGGCCGAAGGAAACCTGTCTGGAGGCGCTTGATGACACGACAATCGTGCTTCCGGGAGCGATTATCCACGAGGGCGAGGTGTTTAGCGCGGTGTTCGAGATCTCTGACGACAACACCGAGGTTGGCGTCACTTTGGCTGCCGACGGGAAGACTTTCGACGCGATCACCGTCAAGCTCAAGGCGGGGACTACCATGAAAGTCCACCGGTCGTGTGACGCGATGGTGATGGCCGAAGATGGCCACGTAAGGCGTTTTCGGATAGTCTCTGGGCCTTCTCGCTGACCGCCATCGTATAATGACGCTCGCCGCGGGTCTCGGCGGCCCCGGTGTCTGCTTGACAGGAACGGGGGCCAACGGGTCTAATGGAAGTGCAAAGGCAGGTGGACCATGATAACAGTCACGAGCGGCGTTGTTCACGGGAAGACGATTGAGTTGGCCGACGACCCGCAGTTGGCGGAAGGCGAGAAGGTCGAAGTGACGATTCGGCCGCTGGAGCCGAAAAAGGCGCGCGCGCCGGGTGACGGCATCCGCAAGTCGGCCGGCGCGATTCCGTTCGACCCGAAGGACGATGAGATTCTGGCCCAGATCTACAGGGATCGGAAGAACTCAAGACGCCCTGAGGCCCCGGAGTGAGTTTCCTTCTTGACACCAATATCTGCTCGGCACGCATCCGCGGGGCTGCGCACCTGACGCATCGGTTCGTGCAACACGGTGGGCGCCTGTTTGTGCCGACGGTCGCGCTGGGGGAACTGTACACGTGGGCATATCGCCGAGACGATCCTGCCTCTGTTTTGCATGGCGTCGCTGAGCTTCTAACTGAGGTCCAGGTCTTGCACTACGACCAGCCGTGTGCCGAGGTCTACGGGCGTGTGCGCGGACAGCTTTTGCGTCAGGGACTGCCCGTTGGTCCAGTTGACCTCATGATCGCCTCCGTCGCGTTGGCTCACGATCTGACTTTGGTCACCCACAACACCGCCGACTTTGGGAACATCCCCGGCGTGCGCCTCGAAGACTGGCTGGCGTCCTGACTCATGGCCCTCCTCGCCCTCCTCCGCGACGACTTCCGTGCCGGCCTGGCGCGAACCGACGCGGCGTATCGCCAGCGCCATGCCCGTTGGCTTACCGGCCGGCAGCTCCCCGACGGCGGCTTCGCCAACCGGCGCGGCAACTCGGACCTCTACTACACGGCCTTCGCGCTGCGCGGGCTGTCGCTGCTGGAAGGCCTGACGCCGGACGTCGCCCGCGCCGCCGCCGGGAGAGCTGCCGCGCTGTTCAGGCAGGACGAAGCGGCGCGCATCCGGCAGCCGGGCGGCGCGTTCTGCGATGCGGTGCTGGCCCTGTCCTGGTGGGACGCGCTGGCGCTGTGCGATGAGACGCTCGGCCCGCAGCTCTCTCCGGAGGAATCTGCCGCGGCCAGGCAAGCGACCAGAGCGCGCCTCGACTCGCTGCGCCGGCCCGACGGCGGCTGGGCCAAGACGGACGTGGACGCTGCGGGCAGCCTGTACCACACCTTCCTGGCGGCGTGCGTCTATCTGCGCACGGGCCAAACGCTGCCGCAAGCGGAACGCGCCGCCGAGTTCCTCAAGTCCCTGGCGCAGGCTGACGGCGGCTTCCTGGAGAACCGCTACAGCAAGCGTCCCGGCACGAACGGCTGCGCCGCGGGCGTGGGGTTGAGCGTGCTGCTGGGCGAGGTGAACGGGCTGGAGCGGCACGCCGCGTTCATCGCGGCCTTGCAGGACCCGGACGGCGGCTTCCGCGCCACAGCGGCGGCTCCGCTGCCGGACCTGCTTTCCACCTACACGGCGCTCGTCACGCTAAAACTGCTCGGCAAACTGGAACCGCCCGCGGCCACCGCAGCCGCGCGCTTCGGCCGCAGTCTCGAAAGCGCGCAGGGCGGCTACACCGGCTTTGCGCTCGATACAACAGCCGACTGTGAGTACGCGTTCTACGGACTGAGTGTCGAGGGACTGACCGCGTCCGCCGTAGCGGCGCAACCGTAGCATGGGCGTCTCGCCCATGCCGCAGACCGGACTACGGCTTCGGCTGGGGCGCGGGAGCCTTATCCTTGCCGGGCCAGTCGAGACGGATATTGCGGAAGTAGCCGAGCTGTTCCTTATATTTGTCCGATTTCGTCTTCGGCTTCATCGCCACTTCCAGAATCACCTCAACGCGCTTTCCTGCCCACGCTGACAGGTCCAGCGGCACCTCCTGCCACGCGTTCGGATCCTTCATCTTGACCGAGATGCTCTGGAACACCGCTGTGCTCGCCAGCTTCGCCGTCAGCAGCCAGTCATGGCTGCCGTCTTTGGAGGAGATCTCAATGAGCAGGCGCGGCCTGAGCTTGGGGGGAATCTCGATGTTCGCGATGAGCTTGGCGGGCAGGACATCGTTGACGGGGTTGACCGCCATGGCGCCGGGGCGCCCACGGTGGTTCAGCCCCACCGCGCAGTTGGTGGCGTTGACATCTTTGCAGCGCCAGCCGGGGAAGGCGCTGTTAAGCTGCATGGTGAAGTCCCTGTCCATGCCGCCGTCCAGTTTGTTCAGGTCCAGGGGCACGATGGTCGGCTCAGTGGCGGTGACGGGAAGCGGCGCGGGCGGCTTGCCGGCGTCGTCTGCCTGAGCGTCCTTTTTCTTCAGCCCGAGCACGTCCGCGGCGTCCGCCGTTGCTTTCTTCTCGGGCGTAGCGCCCGGTGCAGTGGCGGGCGTCCCGGCCGCGTCAGTCGTGGCGGCAGGAGTCTTCGGGGCCGTCTTGGCCTCGGGCTCGTCGTCGTCCACTCGCGCGCTCGCGGCTTTGCGCGGACCTGTGACGTTCAGCAGGTCCACGACATCGGTCTTCTTCTGTGGTTCGGACGGGGCGGGCGCAGGCTGCGCCGGCTTCTCCTCGGCTTTCGCTGCGGCTGCGGGCGCACTCTCAGCCTTCTTCGGCTCGGCGGTCTTCGCGGCTGGAGCAACCCGCTCAGGCGCGGCGCGCTCCTCGCGCAGGGCCTTCTTCGCTTCCGGAGCCGCAGCCACTTCGTTCTTCGCCTCAAAGGGCTTGAACGTCTTGTAAGCCCACACCGCGGCGATCAGCGCGGCCACGGTGACAACCGTTCGCACGGCGTTGGCCTTGGAGAACTCGAGCAGCTTCTCCTGCATCGTCTGTCCGGAAACCGGCGGCGGCGCCCATCCTGGCGGCGGCTGATTCGGTGACACGGCCAGCGGCTGGACAGTGAGACCGTCCGCCGCCGCGGGCGCGGCAGGGGCGGCCTGCGCCGCTGGAATGCCCGTCCTGGAACCGGGTCTGTGGGCGGCTGGTATGCCGGTGCGCGAACCGGTCGCGGCACCAGGTTGTGCTGCCGGAATGCCGGCCCTGGAACCGGTGCCGCGCGCGCTCTTTAGCGGCTCTGGAATCCCCGCCCGCGACCCCGTTGCCGCCGCGGGCTGCGCCGCTGGAATGCCCGTCCTGGAGCCGGGTCTGTGGACGGCTGGTATGCCGGCGCGCGATCCGGTCGTGGCACCAGGCTGCGCCGCTGGAATGCCCGCTCGTGAACCGGCGGCAGCTTGGGACGTCTGCGCGGCGGGGATGACGGGCCTGGAACCGGCGGATGAGAGCGGCGCGCTGGGTTTCTTCGGCAGCGAGGGACGCCGGTGCCCCAGCCCCCGCGGTGCCAACCGGCCGCGACGGGGGCCCCCCAGGGTCTCGCCGGGCAGCGGCTGGAGCGCCAGCTCATCGTCTGCCGCATGCTGGCCGTCAGCGGCGGAATGCGCGTCGGCGCCCAGCACCGCGCCGGTGGTGGTGTTGCTGCAGGTGTAACAGTAGCGGCTCGCCGGGTCCTCGCCGGGCGCGAGGGTGCTCATGTACGGCGCGCCGCACCGGGGGCACTTGTCCTTCGGGTCAATTCCCGCAGCCATACGCCGCACAGTATACAGCATCCGGCCGCCGTTGCCAGCAGGCAGCAGACGGAAAACAGAAGGCGGAAGGCAGATGGCAGAAGGCAGATGGCAGATGGCAGATGGCAGCGCCCCAAGTTCTTCCGCGGGATCAACCGTGCCCGATGTCGCGCCTGTCGCGCAGGACGCTCCACACAAGGGCGCATGCAAAAAGGCACGTCAGCCAGAACGCGGGCACGCAGACCACGCCCCAGCGGCACTCCGGGCGGCGGCGCTGCGGACTGCTGGAGCCTGGTTGCTCGTCTGCCATGGCCTCGACTCTGTTCCCGCCGTGCGGTGTAACCATAATATGGAAAATCCGAAACTCGAAATCCGAAACCCGAAACCCGAGACCCGATACCCGAAACCCGTTCTTTCTCTGTGTCCTCTGTGGCTGCTGTTGTCGTTCGTCAACCTCGGCTGTTCGCCTGCCGCTGACTGGCCGCAGTGGGGCGGGACGCCGAGCCGCAACATGGTCTCGCCCGAGAAGAACCTGCCGGATTCGTGGAGCCCCGGCAAGAAGAACGAGCAGACGGGCGAGTTCGATGCGGCCGGCGCGAAGAACCTGAAGTGGACCGCAAGACTCGGCTCGCAGTGCTACAGCAATCCCGTCGTGGCGGGCGGCAGGGTCTACATCGGCACCAACAACGCCGTGCCGCGCGACCCCAAGATCGCCGCCAACGCCGGCGGCCCGAACGACAGCGGCGACCGCGGCGTGCTGCTGTGCCTGGACGAAGCGACGGGGAAGTTCCTGTGGCAGCTCGCCGTGCCCAAGTTGAAAGCGGGCAAGGCCAACGACTGGGACCTCATCGGCCTCTGCTCGTCGCCCGCCGTGGACGGGGACCGCGTCTACGTCGTGACCAACCGCTGCGAACTGCTGTGCCTTGATGCCAACGGCCTGGCCAACGGCAACGACGGGCCGTTCAAGAACGAAGGCCAGTACGCGCTCGACCCCGACAAGCTGCGGGGCAAGGGGCCGGAAGACTTCAAAGACGTACCCGTCAGCCCGTTGTTCGCCGACATCATCTGGCGGCTGGACATGGTTGACCAGCTTGGCGTCTTCCCGCGCAACGCCGCGAACTGCTGCGTGCTGGTGGATGGCGACGCCGTCTTCTGCGGCACGTCCAACGGGACGGACTGGTCGAACGTTTATGTGCCGTCGGCGCAAAGCCCCAGCATCATCGCCGTGAACAAACACTCCGGCGCAGTCTTGTGGGAGGATCAACTGGACCTTGCCAACAGGGCGCGGCCCGACTGCGGCCTGGAGCGCCGCATCTTCCAGGGGCAGTGGTCGTCGCCGTCGCTCTCGCAGGTGAACGGGAAGAAGCAGCTCTACTTCGGCGGCGGCGACGGCTGCCTGTACGCGCTCGACCCGCAGACCGGCAAGACACTCTGGTGGGCGGACTGCATTCCCGATGCCTACAAGAGGAACGAGAAGGGCTTCATCCCGTACCCGGACCGTAACGGCTTCAGCCCGATCATGGCGACGCCCGTGTTCCACAACAACCGCGTCTACGTGACGCTCGGCCAGGACCCCGAACAGGGCGAAGGTGTGGGCGCGCTGGTGTGCCTGGACGCGACCAAGACGGGCGACGTCACCGCCAGCGGCAAGCTGTGGGTCTACGACAAGCTCGCGCGCAGTCTCTCGACCGTGGCCGTCCACGACGGCCTGGTCTTCGTCGCGGACTACTCCGGCTTCGTCCACTGCGTGGACGCCGCAACCGGGGCCGGCATCTGGACGCACCATACCGGCGCGCACATCTGGGGTTCCACGCTCGTTGCCGACGGCAAGCTGTACTTCGGCAATGAAGACTGCGACGCCTTTGTCATGGAGGCCGGCAGGACCGCGAAAGTGCTGAGCAAGGTGAACCTGGATTCGCCGCTCTACGGCACGCCTGTCGTGGCCAACGGCGTGCTGTACATTGCGTCGCAGAACCTTCTGTTTGCGGTGACGAAGAAGTGATGTCTGTACCGCCGGCATCTTGCCGGCTGTATCGCCGGCGTCCCGCCGGCGCGGTAGGTGGCGGCGAGACGCCGCCACAACAGCCGCCGGGACGGCGGCGGTACGACTACGGTCAGGGACGCCCGTGCCACAAATGAACGCGGCGTACCTTGATGTCCTGCGGATTCGGTGTAGCCTTCTCATCCATTACCAGCGTGCGGCCATTGGGCATCTGACACGGGAGCGGCACATGAACACTCCACGACCAACCTCTGCGAAGACACCTGCGAGAGCGTCCCTCTCGTTCCTGCTGGTCCCGCTTGCGATCAGCCTCTGTCTCGCCTCGGCGCGGCTTCAGTCCGGCGACTGGCCTCAGTGGCGCGGGCCGAATCGCGACGCCAAGGCGATTGGCTTCGAGGCGCCCAAGACCTGGCCCGCGACGTTGACGCAGAAATGGAAGGCCACTGTCGGCCGGGGCGACGGCTCGCCGGCTCTGGTTGGCGACAAGCTCTACGTTTTCACCCGGGACGAGACAGGGGAAGTTGCCCTGTGCCTCGATGCCGCCACCGGAAAGGAACTCTGGAAGGACAGGTACGACGCTCCCGCCGCCGCTGAGCCAATGGGCAGGCACCCGGGGCCGAGAAGTTCGCCGACGGTGGCCGGCGGGAAGGTCGTGACCCACGGCGTGCGGGGGACCCTTTCCTGCCTGGATGCGGCCACCGGCAAGATGCTGTGGCGCAAAGACGACTTTGCGGGTTCCTGGCCGCGGTTCTTCACGGCCTCCTCACCATTGATTGCCGACAGCCTGTGTATCGCGCAACTCGGCGGCGAGGACAAGGGCGGCATCGTCGCCTACGACCTGGGCACCGGCGACCAGAAGTGGAAGTGGACCGGCGACGGCACGGCGTACGCGTCGCCCGCGCTTCTTACGGCCGGGGAAACCAAGATGGTCGTGACTCTGACGGCGAAGAAGATCGTCGGCGTCGGCGTTGCCGATGGGAAGCTGCTCTGGGAGGCGCCGTTCGTGGTGCAAGGCAGAGCCTATAACGCCGCCACGCCCATCGTGGACGGCGAGACGGTCATCTACACCGGCGCGGGACGGGGCGCCAAGGCGGTGAAGATCGAGAAGACGGGCGACGGTTTCGCGGCCAAGGAGTTGTGGAGCAACCTGGACAACGGCGTCCAGTTCAACAACCCGGTGCTCAAACAGGCCTTAGTCTACGGCATCTCGCAGAAGGGAGACCTCTTCTGTCTCGACGCCAAAGACGGGAAGACGCTATGGACCGCCATGCTGGGCGGGGGCGGTTTCGGGTCCATCGTGGATGCGGGTCCGGTGCTGCTGGCCCAGACTCCGGACGGGGGACTGACGGTGTTCGAGCCGGAGCAGAAGGAGTTCAAGAAGCTGGCCAACTACAAGGTCGGCACGGACATCTATGCCTATCCCGTCGTCGCGGGGAACAAGGTGTACATCAGAGACAAAGACTCCGTGACGCTCTGGAGCGTCGAGTAGCCGTTCGTGTGCCGTTGCGGGCTTGTCCCGCAGTGCGGCGGACCGCGAGATAAAGCCCCGCAGAAGCCTTCTGGAACAGGAGACACCCATGACCGTGCGAATGTGCCGGACCGCTGTGTTGAACATGCTTGCACTGCTGCTGTGCGCCGGGCTCGCGGCGCAGGCGGAGGAGTTCTTCTTCAAGGACGGCGACGTTGCCGTCATCATCGGCGACAGCATCACGGAGCAGCACCTCTACAGCAACTACGTCGAGATGTGGACCGTCAGCCGCTTCCCGAAATGGAACATCACGTTCCGCAACAGCGGCATTGGCGGCGATTCCTCGGGCGGCGGCAACGGCCGCTTCAAACGCGACGTGGTGGCGCACAAGGCGACGGCGATGACCGTTGATTTCGGCATGAACGACGGCGGCTACAGAGGGTTTGAGGAAGGCCGGTACAAGAACTACATGAAAGGCCTGCAGGGCATGGCCGACCAGGCCAAGGCCGCGAACATCCGCGTGGCCTGGCTGACGCCCAGCCCTGTCGAGAAAGCCGAGGACGGGCCCGCGCTCCAGGGCTACAACGAAACGCTGGAGAAGTACTCGGCGGGCGTCAGCGAGATCGCGCAGAAGAGCGGCGGGCTCTTCGCGGACCAGTTCCATCCGTTCGTCGCAATCCAGGACAAGGCGCGCGCGGAAAACCCGAAGAACCGTATCGGCGGCGGCGACGTTGTCCACCCCGGCCCGCCGGGCCAGGCCGTCATGGCGTGGGGCATCTTGAAGGGGCTGCACTTCCCGGCGCTGGTGTCCGCCGCCGAGATTGACGCGGCGGGGAACAAGGTCGTGAAGGCCGAGAAGTGCGAGGTCACGAACCAAAGGCCAGCGAAGGACGGCGGCATCGGCTTTCAGCGTCTGGACGCCGCGCTGCCGTTCTTCCCGAAGGAGGCGAAGGCGATTCTGAAGTGGGCGCCGATTGAGCAGGAGCTGAACGAGTACATGCTGAAGGTCACGGGGCTGAAGGAAGGCCAGTACGAGGTTCAGGTGGATGGCCAGAAGATCGGCGAGCACACTGCCGCGGAACTGGCGGCGGGCGTGAACCTGACCGGCGAGGCGCTGGCGTCCGGCCCGATTGCGGAGCAGGTGAAGGCGGTCTGGAACGCGGTGGTCGAGAAGAACCGCTTCTACCACGACAAGATCTTCCGCGGCATGGTCCTCGGCGCCGGCTCTGTTCCGGACTGGCTGGAGATTCCCGCGGCGGAGATCGAAGCGAAGAAGCAGGCCGCGATGGAAAAGCGCATGGCCAGGATGCCGGAACTGGACGCGGCGATCCGCAAGGCGCTGGAGTTGAAGCCGCACCAGTTCGACATCGTCCCCGTGAAGAAGTAAGCGCGGCGAGGCCAATCCAGCAGGATGCAACGGATTCTATGGAGCCGAATGCAGCTCTGCACTGTTGCGTGTACGGCTGCTGCGTCTGCTGCCTAGCGCTCTGCGGGGCGCTCTCTGCCGCCGAGGCGGCCCTGCGCGTTCAGACCGGCGCGGCGCGGGCTGAGATCACGGCCCTAAGCTGGGACACGGAAGGCAGCGGGCGCGAAAAGGTCAATCTGCTGCGGCCCAACACGATGGTCGGGCTGCGCATCCGCTCGGGCGGCCAGTGGCGCAACGGCATTGATCTGCCAACGCGCGTCGGCGCGGACGCCAAGGGCAACAAGTCGTATTGGATCACAGTTGCTCCGGATGCGGAGATCAACTGGCTGGTCTCGTCGGCTGACGGGAAGCTGACGCTGCTCTTCAGCGGCGTGGGCGCGGGCGTCGCGAAGGTTGACGGCTTTGAGGTTGTCTTCCCCTTTGCGCCGGGCGTGACGCCGACGACGGCGCTGTCCAGCACCTGGAACGACGACGGCAGCTTCCAACTGCCCGCGGTTGTCAGCGCGCCGGATTTCGGCCAGATGTACTTGAGCGCCGAGTCCACGGACGCCAAGCGCGCGGCGGTGTTGAAGGCGCGCCTGGACGGCAGCCGCAAGGACAAGTGGGTCAACCTGGTGCTGGAACTGGCGCCGCCGCAGGCCGCGACCATCGAGAAGATCGAGCTGAGGCCCGTCTTCCTGCCGAAGCCGGCGGGCCTCGCCGATGAGGCGCTCTGGCTGCAAGCCCGCCGCGGCTGGTTCAGCATCTGGCAGCCAAGCGCCAAATGGGGCGACCAGGGCAATCCGTTCAGCGCGCCGGCCGGGATGCTCGCCAACAACGTGGTGAGCGACCCGGCGAGCTGCTCGCTGTGGTTCTACGCCGACCAGGCCTTCTGGACGCCGGACATCGCGCCGGGCGTGTCGGTGATGCCGCTGGTGCGGCGCACCATCGAGTTCTGGCTCGACAAACGCACGCGGCCAACGGGCGAGGTCGTCTGCTACTGGGACTACGGCAATTTCCTCGACGCCAACGCGGGGCCAATCATTGCCGCGTGGGATTACGTTGAGGCGACAGGCGACCACGAGTGGCTGGCGAAGCGAGTCGAGAAGCTGGAGTTCATCGCCGAGTTCCTGGCCAAGCGCGACGTGGACGGCGACGGCATGGTCGAGGCCACGCAGAGCGGCAACCGCGGCACGCTGAAACAGCCCGCGCGCTCCTGCGCGTGGTGGGACGCGCTGAACTGCGGCCACCAGGACAGCTACACCAACGCGCTCATCTACCGCGCGTGGCGTTGCCAGGCGGACCTGGAGAGCAAGCTGCACCGCGCGGAACAGCAGGCGCGCTACACGCAGCTTGCCGACAAGCTGAAAGCGGCATACGTCAAGACGCTGCTCAACCCCGCCACGGGCTGGCTGGCGTGGTGGAAGAGCGCCGACGGCGAACTCCACGACTACGCCGCGCCGACGATCAACGGCCTCGCAATCGAGTACGGCCTGGTCGAGCCGGCTCAAGGACGCGAAATCCTGGCGAAGCTGCGCAAGAAGATGGAAGACGTGGGTTTCAAGCGCTTCGATCTGGGCGTGCCGCCGATGCTCGTGCCTGTGCTACGCGCCGATTACCTCCTGCCCGACGCGATCGGCATCCCGAAAAAGGAAGACGGCACGGATACGTTCGGCCAGTACCAGAACGGCGGCATCACGGCGGGGCACGTGCTGCATTTCCTGGCGGCGCATTACGTCGTGGGCGAGCCGGAGCCAGCCGACCGGATCCTGCGCGCGATGCTCCAGCGGCAAGCGCGCGGCGGATTCCAGAACGGCGTGCGCGACGAGGGCGGCAAGGGGATTGACTGGACGACGTGGGACGGCAAGCCGTCAGGCTACGAAGGTTACTTAGCGGACAGCTTCCGCTTTCTGCAGGCCGTATTGCTGCGGGAAGCGCCGTTCCGCGAACGGCTCTACCGGCCGCTGCGTCCCAGGTAGGAAAACAGGGACAGGCACACGACGCGGTGCGGCCTTTTGAAAGCCGGTCTTCCGGCGTGCGCGGCGCGTGCAAATGGAGGAACCAGGCCCGGTGCCTGTCCCTATTTTCTAGCGCAGCTTCACCGTCACCATGCCGAAGGCCGGGACCTTGACGCTGAGCGTGCCCTTGGCCATCTTCGCGGTGCTGGTCTTCAAGCGGCGTTCCATGATGTCGGTCTCGACGGCCGCGGCATCCGGCGCAACCAGGCAGGCGTCGAGTTTAATGCGCGCGGTCGTGTCTTTGCCGTCCATTTCGTAAAGGCGCACGATCAGCGCGCCGCCGTCCTCGGCCTTCTTCATGCCGCTCAAACAGATGTTGGGCGTCAGAATCTCCGCGCAGCCCTTCCGCGCGGGGAACTTGCCCTTCTGCATGCCGGTGCCGACGGCGTTGAACGGCAGGTTGAACGCATAGCCCGCGCGCGTGGCGTCGGACGCGGTCCAGGCGCCCGTGTGCGGCTGCAGCGCGAAGCGGATGGTGTGATGGCCGAGTTCAGGCAGGGGATCGGGATCGTAACTGCTGCGCAGGAGCGTCAGGCGCACGACGTTGCCGTCCACGTGGTGGCCGTACTTGGCGTCGTTGAGCAGCGCCGCGCCTGCCACGAACGGGACGTTCGTGGTACCACGGGCGTCCCCGCCCGTGGAGCCGGGATGCACGCCGATGAGGTCCACCCACTTCTGCGCCGGGACTTCGCCGGGCACGGCGTCAACCGCGACGTTGTGGGAGAAGTAGTTCCCCATCAGCTTGGAGGTGAAGGA
>Ga0315282_10002795_pt1 | contig 31680 bp, 18 predicted proteins | sample YL17G07_20_MG_FD_203693 | JGI IMG/M metagenome (GOLD analysis project Ga0315282, IMG submission 203693) | Sediment microbial communities from Yellowstone Lake, YNP, Wyoming, USA - YL17G07_20 | ecosystem: Environmental > Aquatic > Freshwater > Lake > Sediment | place: USA: Wyoming | collected... | reverse complement strand
CGCAAGATCATGTTTACGAACCACTGCCCGCCGCTCATGGTCACCACGTGCGGCTGTTCATGCGTGTGTTCGGCCATAGTAAAGATGTTGGCTTCCGACCCGAGCGCAAGCGCCTGGTTGCGCAAGATCTCCGTCAAGCTGCCCGTAAAGTAGACGAAAAGCGCGAATATGGTGCTCACGGTCGACGTCAGGATCGTGCTTGCCGAAACCGCGATGAAAACCAGGAGCATGTATTGGATGAACATGAGGAAGAGCGCTTTGACGAAATTGGCCCCGAACCCCGACGGCTGCGAGAGCACGGCGACCGACGACGCCATGGCGCTGTAGCTGCCCATCGGCAGGTGGCGCTCCACAACGATGTCGAGACGCCCCTCTTTGTCGATCATCGACTTGGGAAACTCCTGGAACGTCGGACGGAGGGTCTCGGCGCCGAAGATATCGGTCTTCGATTCCCCCGTCGAAGGATTGATCGCGTGCAGTGCGGCCGTTCCTTCAAAGGTGACGTTGTCATACGTCGACCCATGGTTGAAGAGAGTGATCTTCGCGTAGACAGTGTCTCCGTCGTAATTCTCAGTCCCCAGCCCCTCGAAGTGGTATGTGATGCTGTCAATGCCGCTGACGATGGCGCGCTTGCTATCGAGCATCGCCTGCGTCACGTCGAGACGCAGGCCGTGGTTCTCTATAGACTTCGCGTAATTGGGTTTGTTGCCGCCGAGAAGCGGGAGCCCTGAGCCTCCCGTCGAGAGCTTCGCCCCCCACGCGGCGATGCATATGTACGCCGCGGCGCCCATAATCGCAAGCATGATTGCCAGAACGTAGCCGAGGCCGACGATCTTGCCCGCGATGATCTCCCAGCGCCGGGCGGGCTTGGTCATCACGGTGAAAATGGTCTTCTTGCTTATGTCGTCGGGAAGGCTCGGCGCTGAAAGGAATATCGCCACCACCATCCCGAAAAACCCCATGCCGGCGAGGCTGATCTTGACCATCTGGCGAACTTGATCATCGGGGCGGACCGACGGCAGAAAGCCCGCCGCAACCGACAGCAGCACAGCGAAGAAGAGGATCGTGAAGAGGACCTTCTTCCGCAGGGCATCCTTGAGGGTGACCTTGGCGATTGCCAGAATGGCGTGCATTACTGAGCTTTCTCCCCGGCCTGCACGGACTCGGCGCGGCGCTGGGCGGTGCTGTCGCGCACCACCTTGAGGAAGAGGTCCTCAAGCGAGCGCTGCGCTTTCTCCACGCCTATGTAGGAGCCATCGGATTCGAGGGCCGCCTTGACCTTCTCGCGGACCTCCTGGGAGACGTTCTGAGCGCGGAAGTTGACAACGCCTTCCTCGGTCAGAAGCTCGGATACCTTGCCCACTACCTCGAGCTTGCCGAGGAACAATATCGCAATCCTGTCGCAGACGTCCTCGACGTCGGCGAGGAGATGGCTGCACATGAATATGGTCTTGCCCTGCGCCTTGAGATCGACAATCAGGTCTTTGATCTCTCGATTGCCGATGGGGTCAAGGCCGCTTGTGGGCTCGTCGAGAAACACGACCTCGGGATCGTTGATAAGCGCCTGCGCGAGACCTATGCGCCGCGCCATGCCCTTGGAATACTCCTTGAGCTGCCGCTGGCGCGCTTCCTCCAGGCCCACCATCCTTATGAGCCGGTCGATGCGCTTGCGGCGCTCTACGGTCGGGATCTTGAAAAGGCGCCCGTAGAAATCGAGCGTCTCTTCGGCATTGAGGAATCGATACAGGTATGACTCTTCGGGAAGGAATCCTATGCGCTGGTTGGCCTCAACCGATCCGGGGGAGCGCCCGAGCACTTCCGCGGTGCCGCTCGACGGGAAGAGAAGCCCGAGAAGGAGCTTCACCGTGGTAGTCTTGCCGGAGCCGTTGGGGCCCAGGAAGCCGAACACCTCGCCCCTTCTCACCTCGAGGCTCAGATTGTCGAGCGCCAGAACCTTTCGTTTGCCCCAGAAGTCCCTGTATTCCTTGGTAAGATTACGGGTTTCAATGACGATGTCATTCAACTTTTCAGTCTCCCTGACCCCTGGGGCGTTCCTGCCGCACTGAGCGTTATCTTCCGCCCTCAAGCTGGAGAATCCGCTTCTCAGACTTGCGAAGGCGGCGACGCTTGCGCTCGCTGGGCTTTTCGTAGTAACTGGTGCGTTTGATGTCCTTAGTGAGACCTTCTTTCTCGCACATCTTCTTGAAACGCTTTACCAGTTGCTCTACGCTCTCGTGCGGCCTCGACGTAACCTTGATCATAAACTCATCGTGTCCCTTCTGGGTTGGAAAATGTGGTCGCCGATACCCCTATCGGCACGCCATGGCCCGTCTGCCATGAAACGCTGAATTATATTTTCCAACCGGGATTTTGCAAATAAATTGCCAAAATCGCGGCGTTTGGCCTCTGGAGCGGCCGAAAGACCGCTGCCTTGGGTACTCCGGCCAGCCTCCACACCGTCAATATACGGGCAGCGGGCGCTTTGACGAAAGGCATATTCGGCTTTTTCGCTCGAAAAAGCTGGGCGGCTGCCGCGAGGACGAAATAGCGCGAGCCCGCTATTGCGGGCTCGCGCATAACTTGTCAGTGCACTTGATCCTACGGCGTATCAAGCGGCACACCATAGAACCTGAGTCTCTTCACCTTGGCCGTCCCTGCCGCGTTTGTCGTCCTCCAGTCCATGTCCACCTTGCGCGGCGTTGTGAGGTTTCTTACGTCCATCGAGCTGTAGTTCAAAAGGTCCGTCACGTCCTTGGGCTTCATCAACTGCTGCCCACACGTGGAGAGGTCATTGAGCTGCACCCTTATCTCAGTCTGATAGCTTGTCGAGGTGTTGGAAAGCCTTGCGCTGTTAAGTAAGAGCCACTTGCCGCTTACACCGTACGTCCACGTCGTGGAAAGCGCCTGCTGGAACGTCGTCTGCGTTGTGCTCTGCTCCACGCCATATCCCGCGGCAGTATTGTTGAATCTGCCGTTAGATAGCCTCAGCGCAAGTATTCTCGCCCGCCTGATATAGTGGTTTGCCGGGTCCGCAGATACCTTCATTCCGGCTATCTTGTGGGTGATGGCCACTCCGGCAGGGGCATTGGTGAGATAGTTGAAGCTCATAAACGTAGTGAAGTCGCCGTTATCGGCCGCACGGATGATGCCTTCGTCGTTAACGGCACCGTTGCAGATCGTCTGGAGCTTTGTGGAAACTGCTGTCGTAGCGTTAATCTCTGCTGTAGATATCACAAGGTAGTTGCCTGTAAGCACGGGCGTCCAGTTGAGGGTTATCATGTCGGCAAGCGTCGTCGTCAGAGGCACTCCCGTATCCTGCGCCACGTTCCACACCTCAAGAGCCGCCTTTCTCACGGCGCAGATTCGCGCGTTTCTGATATATGCTGCCGCAGAGGAGTTACTTGTCCGGTACATCAGCTGCAGATTGTGAGATGCCGCGGAGAGGTTCTTGAGCTTTACGGTGATAAACGGCATATAGTCCGTCGGATCGACCGGTTTTCTCGTATTCTGCCCCTCTCCCGCCCCGTCCACAAATAGCTGCACGTACGTGGCGTAGTTAACGCTTGCGCACTTGAACTCGCAGAAGGCAAAGATTATCCAGTCGTCCGCGGCAGGAGGCGTAAAGGTGACATTGACCTTTCCTACGTAGTTTGTGTTTGTCGTCGATGTTTCCGTGTCGCTTGCGGCAAATTGATACGTAGGCCCGGAAACGGCCATCGTGAAGGTCAAAGCCCTCTGTGCCGTATCCGAAGGAAACTGAGAATCTGCCACCTGTACCGTGAAGCTTGCCGGCCCGGCGGCCGTCGGCGTGCCCGAGACAACCCCTCCCGCTGTAAGGCTTAGCCCCGCAGGCAGGCTCCCAGAGGCAATTGACCACGTATACGGCGTTGCTCCACCGCTCGCTCTGAGGGTATAGCTATAGGCCACTCCTGCCTGACCGTTGGGCAACCCAGTAGTCGTTATCACAAGGTCAGCTACTACCCTGATCGAAAACGCCTTTGTCGCCGTAGCGGAAGGCGACTGAGAATCGGCACACGCGACCGTGAAGTTTGTCGACCCGGTCGCTGTGGGCGTGCCGGAGATCGTTCCTGCGGAGGTGAGGCTAAGCCTCGAAGGCAGGCTGCCCGAGACAAGCGACCATGAATAAGGCCCGGTGCCTCCTGTCGCGGCAAGGCTTTGCATATATCCGGAACCCACCTGGACACATGGCAGGCTTGTCGTGGTTATCTGGATGTCGTCGTCGGTAATTGTCAGCACTGCCGCGCTATTTGTGCCGAGGACCGCCCCCCCAGTGGGGTCGCTCAGGGTTAGGTTTACAGTCTTGTCGCCTTCGTAAGCCGATTCATCAACTATGGTTACGGCAAATGTCTTGGGCGTGATGTCCGATGCCGTCCAGGATAGCGTTCCGTTTGCGGTAGCGTACTTGGCTGGCTGTGTAGCCGTGCCGTCGCTTGTCTCGTAGTGTACGGTTACCCCCGACGCTGTCGGCACGTCACGGGTGACCGTTATCGTCGCAGTCGCGCCCCTCTCACTGACGGTGTAGGTGGGGCTGCTGAATTCCAGAGCGCACGACGCGGGCGCGCTTGTCTTGGACGCCTGCTCGGTGTTGCCGTACGCGCCCATGTTGACGCGGCTGCCGTTGGGCGTCGGTTCCTGGGAACAGTCGCTCGACGGGTTGCCCGCGTCGATGCAGGGGCTTGATACTTCATCAGCATACCATGCTACTGGGTTCTCCGGCGGCAGACCGTCAATGGCAGCGTACCATCCCGCCTGGGATTTGAGATGAAGATCGCCTGTCTCGGCATATGCGAAAAGGGGATCAACGCTTATGCTGTGGGCGTCGGTACCCGTGTGGGCGCGCCACTGGTCCAGCGTCGCGCAAGGAGAGCATACAGGAGAATATCCGAGCCTTGCGCCGCCCGTCACATAAATATCGTTGTAGTCGCTCGCCGCCCCCACAAACGCTGTGCCCGCGTCGTATATGGCCGTGCCATCGGAGCTGCAGGTCCAGATGATGTTGTTCTCGAAAACGGCAAAGATCCCGAACATGGATATCGCGCCGTAGTAGTTATCATACACCGTGCAGTTGCGCACTATCCCACCGAAGCCGTACATCTCCACCCCATAGTTGCCGCCTCTGGCAATGCAATTCTCAACAGTGAGATAGTCGCCGTAATCGAGGATATTCGACCCGTTTTCGCAGGCGCCGCAACGGCTGAGGATGCAATGCGCTCCGGATACTACGACTCCATAGGAGGCTCCTGTCAAGCTGAGCCAGCTCTGCGGAGCATCGGCGTATTTCGTGCTCGCGGCCGTGGTCAGTGTGACGTAGTCGGCGTTTATGGTGAAGCAGCCGCCGCCCTCTGCATAGCTCTGGATGGTCACACCGTAAGGTGACGCCTCGAAGAGCACGCCCGCGGAGGATGAACCGCCATCCTCGGCACTTACAACCGCATCCGTGCCCGGCAAGTACAGCCCCGTGTCGATGCGCACAACATCGCCGGGCTCAAGGTCGTAGCTATCCAATACCGCCTGTATCGTCGCCTTGGGCGTCGCGGGTGTAAGGGCGTCGTTGGCGTCGTTGCCCGCCGCCGTGCACCAGTTGTCGTAATCCGTGGACGAATCATTGACGTAGAAGGTCATCTGCACGCGCGTCTTCGAGGCCTGTTCCGTGTTGGCGTAAGCGCCCATATTGATGCGCCCGCCGTTGGGCGCCGACTCGCCGCCGCAGTCGCTCGACGGATCGCCGGCATCGATGCAAGGGCTTGTTGCGTTATCGAACGCCCATGCCGCGGGAATCTCCGGCGGCAGGCCGGTCCATGGCGAATACCTCCCTCCCTTTGACTTGAGGTGGAGATCGAGCCCTTCTCCCTCGGCCGCGAAGAGAGCATCGGCGCTGATGCTGTTGGCATCCTTGCCTGTCGCTGAGCGCCAACCGGCCAGATCACTATAGCTGTCGGAGCCTGCCTGACCCAATGCCGTGGCCCACTCCGAGACGTAGATATCGTTGTAATCCATCGCCGCGCCCGTGAGGCCGCTGCCGGTGAAGTCGCAAACGGCGGTGGCGAGGTAATCAGACGCATATATAATATTGTTCTTGATCGCGCCGCCCGCGACCGAGCCCTGGATCCACAGGCCGTACATCCAGTTTGCGTAAATCGTGCAGTTCATGACAGTTGTCCCGCCGTCAGTGCAACTGATGCCAACCGCGTTCTGCCTCGATATGCAGTTCTCGACGGTAGAACCTTGCGTGACGAGTATCCCGTAGTCGGCGTTTCCATACACGTCGCAGCGGCTCACTACACAGTGCGTCCCTGTCGCCAATATCCCGGTGCCGCCGTTGGTCACAACCATCCAGTATTGCGGGGCTGAAGGGTACTTCGTACTCCGATCAGTGGTAAGCGTCACATATGAGCCCGTTATGCTGATGCACGCGGACATGACGCCGTTGTGGTATATGGTCGCGCCGTAAGGCGACGCCGCGAAGACCACCGGCATGCCGGCCGATCCGCCGTCGTCGGCGCCGATCGTTATGGTTTCGGTCGTGCTGTAGAAGCCTGTGTCGATGCGGACCGTATCGCCGGGCTCGAGATCGTAGGAGGCGAGGATCTCCTGCACCGTTGCCTTCGGAGTCGCCGGTGTCCGGCCGCTGTTTATGTCGTCGCCGACGGCCGTGCACCAGTTGTCGAGATCCGTCGAGGAGTCGTTTACGTAGAATATCTCCGGCCCGCGCGTCATTGACGCCTGCTCGGTATTGCCGTAGGCGCCCATATTGACGCGGCCGCCGTTAGGAGCCTGCTCCTGCGAATAGTCGCTTGCGGGATTGCCCGCGTCCAGGCAGGGGCTGGTCACGCTGTCGAGTATCCAGCCGGCCAGGTCTTCAGGCGGCAGGTCCGTCCACACATCATAGCGTCCGCCCTTCGACTGCAGGTGGAACTCGCTCATGGTCGCCTCGGCAAAGAGCGGATCTGCGCTCATGCTGTTGGCGTCCTTGCCGGTGGCGGCCTGCCAGTCGGCAAGCGTCGCGCGTGCAACGCCGTTGTAGCGGCCTGCGCTGGCCCCGCCTGTGGGATAGATATCGTTGTAGTCGCACGCCGCGCCTGAAACATACGTGCCGAAGTCGTATACTCCGTAGCTGCCGGCGCCGTCGGCCCAGACGATGTTATTGGCGATCTCACTCAGCGCCCCCGCCAGTTGTATCCCCTGGGTGCAGTTGTAAACCGTGCAGTTCCTCGCGATTACTCCGGCGCCCTGGCAGACTATGCCATACCCCGCATCCTTTACAATGCAGTTCTCGACAACGCCGCCGCTGCCGCCCATCCTGAAGCCGGTGGCAGTGGCCCCGCCCGTGCCCGCCGCATAGCAGCGGCTGATGCCGCAGCCCGCGCCATCCATCTCGGCCGCGCTGGCGGTCCCCAGCATCGTCATCCACCTCTGCGCAACATTGGAGTATTTCGTGCTTGTAGCGGTGGTGATGGTAACGTAGTCGGCCATACACAGCCAGACGTTGCTGGCGGGGCCGTCGAAACTCATCGTAACACCGTAGGGCGAGGCGATGAAGCTTACAGGCGCGGACGACGATCCTCCGTCAGCCGGCGCAATATAAACGTTCCCCGTGTAGTCCCCGGTATCAACGTAAACGTTATCGCCCGGCCCCAGGTCGTATGCCGAGAGTATAGCCGGCGCCGTCGCTTTGGGCGTCGAGGCTGTAAGCCCATCGTTGCCATTGTTGCCGACCGCCGTACACCAGTTGTCGAGCGTTGTCGAACTGTCGTTGACGTAGTAGTCCGTGGCATGCGCGCTTGCGGCGAGCGTCATCATCGCCAGAACCACCGCGACGCACCAGACACCCACTCTTCCATACACCTTCATCGCTGATCCTCCCGTCTCAATAAGCGCATAGCCCTGTGCAGGGTAAATGCAAGCGGAGAAACAATCCGGGGACGTGAAACTGCGGCCAAGGTGTCGGACTGGTAAGCATCTTCATCAACAAGCGAGGTACGGCGGTTATTCCCCGCGACCTGCAGGCCGGCAATAAAAGCAGGTCCGGCGGAAAGAGCCCACGGGCAATCCGACGGCACAAGTTGATCGCGCAAGACGAGTCAACAAGCGCCCCCACACTGCCGGCGGCCATTCTACGCGATTCGCGCGGCCAAAGTCAAAGACAATCCGCGAAACCCGGCGTAGAGGATGTTTCATATTGAAACAGGAACAGTGCGGGCCCGCAACCTTGCGCTACGGGCCCGCACGTAAGCCTTTGCACAACAGCCCATTATGGCTGGTCGAGCGGCAGGCCGTAGAACCTCAGTCGTTTGACCATCGCCGTGCCCGCCGCGTTTGACGTGCGGTAGTCCATATCCACCTGCCGGTCCGTCGTCAGCGGCTGAATGTCTATCGAGCTGAAGTTCAGGAGGTCCGTCGTGTGCTTGGGTCTCATCACCTGCGAGCCATCGACGGTGCCTGGGTTGTCGTTGAGCATCACCCTTACGTAGGTCTGGTAGCTCGTTGACGAGTTGTTGACGCGAGCGCTGTTGAGGAACAGCCAGTTTCCATTCACGCCGTACGACCAGATGGTCGTCAGGCATTGCTGCCAGGTCGTCGCAGTCGTCGTCTGCTGCAGGCCGGAGCCGGCGGCGGTGTTGTTGAACCGGCCGTTGGAGAGCCGCAGCGCCAGTATCCTCGCCCTGCGGATGTAGTGGTTAATCGGATCCGTCGCCATCTTCCTGCCGGCGATTTTGTGCGTTATGGGTACCCCGGCAGGGGCATTGGCGCAGTAGTTGAAGCTCATGAAGGTCGTATAGTCGCCGTTGTCCGCCGCGCGCATGATCCCCTCGTCGTTCAAGACGCCATTGTACAGCGTCTGCAGGTCGGTGGAGACCGTGGTCGACGCGTTTATCTCGCCTGTCGAGATCACGAGGTAGTTGCCCGTCGTCGCGGGCGTCCAGGTGAGTACGGCAACATCCGTGCTGCTGATCGAAAGCGGCTTGGCGTTGTCATAGGCGGCATTGTAGAACTCCAGCGCCGCCTTTCTCACCGCGCATATCCTGCCCCTGCGGACGTAGGCCGCCGCTGCCGAGTTGCCGGCGCGGTACTTCAGTTGTATCGTGTGAGACCCGGCAGTAAGATTTTTCACCTTTACCGTGATGAACGGGAGATAGTCGGTTGGATCCACCGGTTTTCTCGTATTCTGTCCCTCTCCCGCGCCGTCGATAAAGAGCTGCACAAACGTGGCGTAGTTGACGTTCGGGCACTTGAACTCGCAGAAACCGAAAATGATCCAGTCGTCCTGCGAAGGCGGCGTGAACGTAAGCGTCGCCTTCGTCACGTAGTTCGTGTTCGTCGTGGATGTCTCGGCGTCGCTCACCACGAACTGATATGTGGGTCCCGTGGGCGCGATCGAGATATTGAACGCCTTGGTCGCGGTTCCCGCCGGCGAATTCGAATCGACCGCCCGCGCCGTAAAGAGGTACATCCCGGCCGCCGACGGCGTGCCGCTTATAACGCCGGTCGAGGCGTCGAGACTCAGGCCCGTCGGAAGGCCGCCCGATGCAATCGACCATGTGAACGGCGCGACCCCGCCGGCCGCGGTCAGGGTCTGAGAATACGCAGTTCCCGGCTGGCCGCCCGGCAGACTCGCCGTCGTGATCGTAAGCACCGCGCTCTTTGATGCGTACTCGGTATTGCCGTACGCGCCCATATTGATGCGCGAACCGTTGGGGCTCGGCTCTTGCGAGTAAGCGCTCCCGGGATCGCCCGTATCGATGCAGGGGCTCGCCGTCGTGTCCGCCGTCCAGCCGCCCGAAACCTCCGGCGGCAGGTTGGTCCCCGGATTGTACCTGCCCAAAAGCGACTTGAGGTGCAAATCCGCGGTGCTCGTGTTGGCGAAGAGCGGATCCGCGCTCAGGCTGTCCGCGTCCTTGCCTGTCCCCGTCTGCCATGCGGATAGATTCGTGCGAAGCGTCGAGTTGTAATAGCCGACGGCCGCGCCGCCGGTGGCATAGATGTTGTTGTAGTCGCTTGCGCCGGTAGACAGGTACGTACCGTTGTCTCGAATACCTATGCTGGACGGCCCGTCAACCCACAGGATATTGTTGGATAAGCTGCAGCCTCCGATAGTGAGCACGATGCCGGTGCCGGACCCGTAGTACGAGCAGTTCCTGACTGCGCTGCCCGTTTGATTGACCGCCACGCCTGTCCCGAGTGCTACGCCCGCCGCATTCGTGAGCGCGCAGTTCTCGACGGTCGCTCCGGTGGTGCCGCTTCCGGTCAGGAGTACATCGGCCGAGGCGCTTACGCTGCACCTGCTGACGGTATCGTGGTTTCCGCCCAAGACGACACCCATCGTCGCATTCTGTATCGTCATGTACTTCTGCGCAGTTGAAGGGAGCCTTGTGCTGCTTGCTGTCGAAAGAATGACGTAATCGGCCTGAATCAGCCATGCCGTCCCGGTGTCGATGTCGTTGCGGTCTATTACCACGCCGTAGGGAGAAGCCATGAATGTCACCGGCGCTTCGGCCGTTCCATCATTGCCGGTCGGCACTATGATGTCGTCCGTCAGCGTGTACGTGCCCGTGTCGATGTAAACTATATCGCCCGGCAGGAGGCCGGGGCTGTCGATTATCGACTGGATCGTCGCCCTCGGCTGCGACGGCCTGTCGCCCGGATTGAAGTCGCTGCCGCCGGCCGTGCACCAGTTGTCGTTTGTCGTCGAAGAATCGTTGACAAAGTACTCGTTGCCGTGCCAGGTCTTCGACGCCTGCTCGGAGTTGCCGTACGCGCCCATGTTGATGCACAGGCCGTTATAGTCCGGCTCGAGCGAGTACGAATCCAAAGGATCGCCCGCGTCGATGCACGCGCTCGTGACATAATCTATCACCCATGCGCCCGGCGCTTCAGGCGGCAGGCCCAGCGACGGCTGGTATCTGCCGGCGCGCGACTTGAGATGGAAGTCGGTCGTCGTCCCCGTCGCACCGAACCAGGGACCCGCGGATGTGCTATTGGCGTCCTTGCCAGACGCGCCCTGCCATGCGAGAAGGGACGTGCACAGATCCCCGCCATAGTTGCCTATGGCCGCGCTGTTCTGGGCAAACAAGTCATTGTAGTCGCAGGTCGCGCTCCCCAAGAGCGAGCTTGAATCGTCTATCCCCGTGCTGCCGGGCCCGTCGACGAAGATTATCGTGTTCTTCAGGGTGCTGACGGTGTTGTTGATGAGTATGCCGCAGGGCGCGCCATACACTGTGCAGTTCTTGATGGTGCTTCCCGGCCCTTCGATCTGAACCCCAAAGGCGGTCACCCCCGCCATGCCCTTGATAATGCAGTTTTCGAGCGTCGCGGCGGAAGAGGTGACAGCCAGATTGGCGACAACTGCGCTGGAGGCGCGTATGTCGCAGCGCTTGACAGCGTCGCCGGTCCCCTCCAGGCTTACCCCTATGCTGCCTTGTTTAATCACCATCCAGCTCTGCGCGACGTTAGAGTACTTCGTGCTTGCGGCCGTCGTGAGCGTGACGTAGTTGGCCTGAAGGACCCAGCACGTGCCGCCCGACAGTCCCCTGTCGAAGGTCACGCCGTAAGGCGACGCGGAGAAAGTGACCGGCGATCCGCCTGAGCCGCCGTCGGCCGTGCCCACCGTGATGTCGCTTGAAATCGTATAGGTGCCGGTGTCGATGAAAACGTTGTCGCCGGCGTTGAGGTCGTACGTGGACAGAATTGCGGCAACAGACGCCTTGGGCGTCGATGCCGTAAGCCCGTTATTGGCGTCTGCGCCGACCGCCGTGCACCAGTTGTCGTTGGTGGTCGAACTATCGTTCACGTAATAGTCCGTGGCGAAGACCGCAGGGGCGAGCGCCATAACAGCCAGGGCCGCTGCAACAAAGAGCAAGGTACTCCCGCTACGCGCGATCATTTCCGTATCCTCCTGTCCCGCAAGCACTTATAGCGATTCGCCCATCCCCAAAGGTCCCGATTGCGCCCCCAGTGGCGCTTTATACTGTGCAGTTATTACTTATCCTGAGGTGATACACCTCAGAAGGTTCGATGTGGCCGATTTCCCGCAGATGCCCCGGTCGCAGGTGAAATAAGCTGAAGTTAGAGATTGCCGGCTCATGGCGAAAGACGCTCACCAGCGGCCATTGTTGTGCCGGAATCACACTGCCAGCAGGCATTCTAAGGCGACAATACAGCGAAAGTCAATGAGAATCTGGCCAAAAACGGCCTGATAAAGTAGACCGACGGAACCACCCGTAGCGCCCCTCTTGTCACCAATCGAATAGCCCCACGCGAGCGCGCACGGGTCGCGCCCGATCGGGCGCCGGACGGGGTGTAGAAGGGCGATGCCATGAAGGGGAAGGCGGTTACAACCGGGCTCCTTCTGGGGGCGCTCACGAGCATGCCCGTCGCGCTCGTAACTTACGCCGCCGACGCTGCCGCAGGGCTGCCCTTTGTCCCGTTTGTCCTCTTCGATTTCCTCGTCCGCGTGCTTCCGGGATTCATCCTCGTTCCGAGCATAGGCCTCATGGCAAAGACGCTTCTGGCTTTCCACGTCGCCTCCCTGTCCGCAGCAGCCAAGACCGCTGAGCAGACCATGGCGCTCGTGGTCTTCGTCGTGGCCTCCGCGGTAACGGGCGCGATACTGGCGGCGGCAGCGCGCGCACTCAAACGCGTCCGCCCCGCAGGTCAGGGCGCTCTCATCGGCGTGCTGGCCGCAATCCTCTATGTTGCAATGCTCTACCGCGTCGGTTTCCCTCCGGCTGGACCGCTTTGGAGCGTCGTCTGGCTCGTCGCGCTCTTTGCCGCATGGTGGAGCCTCGTCGGCTGGCAGCTCGGAGTGACCACCCTGGCGCAACCCGCGACGGCCGAACAAGGCGCCGCTCGCAATAGGGCATATCACCTTTGGGGCACGACTGCGGCGGCGCTCCTCTCTGTCCTCGTGGCGCTTGCCATTGCGCTCGCGCCTCGGCCAAGTCCGCGGCCGCCTACTCCCGTCCAGCCGGCTAAACCGCTCGCGGATGCCTCAAGCTCGCAGCCTGTGCCGTCGCCTGAAACAGCCGTCCCGGCCCGCATAGAACCCGCCCCCGGCACGAGACCGGAGATAACTGATACCAAGGACTTCTACCGCATCGATATCGATACCCTGCCACCGAGAGTCGATGCCGCCAAATGGCGGTTGGAGGTCGCCGGCCTCGTCGAACATCCAATGACGCTGTCCCTCGACGACATCCGCTCCCGCGCCGGCGTCTCTCAGTACGCCACTATGTCCTGCATCTCCAATCCCGTCGGCGGCCCCCTTATCAGCACGGGGCTTTGGACCGGCGTCCCCCTTATGTCGATCCTCAACGAAGCCGGCATCAAGCCTGACGCCATAGGCGTCGCCGTATCGGCGGTGGACGGTTACTACGAAACCGTGAGCGCGAAGGACATGAACGATCCGCGCACTCTCCTTGTATACAATCTGAACAACGAGCCGCTCTCCCACGAGCAGGGGTTCCCTCTGCGGCTCTTCATACCCGGCCACTATGGCATGAAGCAGCCCAAGTGGATCACCCGCATCGAAGCCATCGGCAGCGACGGCACCGGCTACTGGGTGGATCGCGGCTGGGACCGGGACGCGTTTGTCCAGACGACTTCCGCCATCGACACCGTGGCCACCAAGAAGCCCGATCCCAAGACCGGCGCCATCCCCATCGGCGGCATCGCGTACGCCGGCGACAGAGGCATCAGCAAGGTCGAAGTTCAGATCGACTCCGGCCCCTGGGTCGAGGCCAAGCTTCGCGCGCCGGCGCTGAGCCCGCTCACCTGGGTCCAGTGGCGCTACGATTGGCCGCCGGGCGCTACCGGCCGCCACAGCGTCCGCGTGCGCGCATACGACGGCGCGGGCGCGATGCAGACGCCGCAGCAGCACGACGAATTCCCCGCAGGGGCAACCGGGTACCACGAGGTGGAGTTCCGGCTGTAACTGCGGGAGCGTCTCCCCACCAGGAGGGGCGGCACTGAAGGGGTTCCGTCAGCGATTAGCGAAAGCATCGAAAAGCGGCCATTTACTATGGAATTCGGGCCTTTCGCACATTGCCCACGGAACCACCTCTAAGTTCACTGCCGACCACGCGACAGAGGCTGCCGCCAAGCGGAAATCGGCCCCTCTGTATTAACCGGAGGTGATAGAGAAAAAGGCCTTCCGTGGCCTTGGAAAACAGGCGGCAGGAAGAGGTTGGATCGACGCAACCTCTTGTGCATCAAGAGGTAACGTCATTTTCAAAAAGTTGGGAAATCGCGGATTTTTCTTCTAAGGGTGATAGAGAATAGGACCTCACGAGGGCGATTTGCTGGCGGAACAGAGCGGGTTTATGCGCGTTCGGCTTGAGGTCGCGCGAAGAGCGATCTGGCGAGCGTCTTCACGTCGGCGGCATCCGGCTCGATGAGCCGCCGGCAGACGAAGGCCGTGAGGAAGACAATCAGCATCATCGCGTAGAAGGTGATCCGCAGATCCACGTGGTAACCCGCCTGTTGCAGGCGCGACAAGAGAGACGCGCCGAGGATAGGCATAGGGACGCCCGCGAGGACGACGAACGCGTTATAGAACGCCAACTGCACCGAACGGCCGACGGGCTGAGACGCCTTGTAGAGGGCCGTGGTGAGCCCCACGCTTATCGCCGCCTGGCCGGCGCCCGCGACCACGTTGGAAAGAGAGATGAGCCACACGGCCCTCATGCCGCAGCCCGGCGGCACGCCGAGCCACAGGAGCGTAGCCGGTGTCCAGATGATAAAGCCCAAAGTGATCACGGGCTTGTAGCCGAACCGCCCCGCCGCCCTCCCCCATAAGGGCGACGTCACGACCGAGACCGCCATCCAGATTGCCGAAACGAACGCCACCCAGAAATAGCTCAGCCCCACGTCGCGTATCTGGTAGACCTGGAAGAAGGGATTTGCGATGTTCGTCAGCGACAGGCACCCCTGCACGAGGGCGAGGTTGAGGAAGGGGCGGTTGTGCAGCATGCGGCGGATGACTTCGGGCGTCGACGGCCTTGTCTCCTCCGCAGGCAAGGGGCAATCCGGCTGGGGAATATAGAAGAGAATGGTCGCGATCCCCGCAAGGCCGCCCAGCGCGAAAAGAAACGTGAAGGCATCCGTGCCCATCTTCTTTATGCTGTTCTGATCGAGAAAGAGTCCGCCGGCGAGGGCACACACTGCGCTGATGAGCATCGAAAACATCGCCGCATTCCCGAAGAATCGCCCCTTTCGACGCTGGGGGATGAGCTCGCCTATCCAGCTCTGCCGCGCGGACGTCGCCATGTGGTCAGCGGCGTTGGCGAGCGCAAGAACCCAGATGAGCATCGCGAATTGCATGGCCACGAGCGAGCCGGATGTCATAGCGGCGACGCCCGGTATATGGTTTCTCGCCCAGTTACTTCCCAGAAAGGGCAGCGCCGCGATCGCGAGCCAGCACGACGGCATCACGAACCCAAACCGAAACGCCATCTTCTTGCGGCTTATCTCCCGCTCGACAAGCATCGCGCCCAGAAACTGCAGCACCACGCATATCTGCGGCAGCGCGTTGATCCGCGCGATCATGCGATCGTTAGCGCCGAGCTTCAGCGCGAATCCCGTCAGGAATATCCCCCCCGTCGCTCCGCGAAACACCGTCCACAGCATATTCTGGGCGTAGCTGCACTTGATCGCCCGGTCAACCTCAGCCGGGCCGGGCATCGTAACACATCTGGCCAAATCGCAAGCCCTCTATTACTCGAATGAGACGCCGCTTACAGGCGTCCCAGCAGAACAACGCGGTTTCCAGTCCGGGATTATCCCGCGGACGCAGGACGGCGCAACGGCAAACAGCGGACGGCCTCTTCCACATCTTCCACAGTTTGAGGCAGTTTTTGCTGTTGACAGTTTTCGGGAGAGACTGGTAGAATTGGTCTTGCGTTATGCTCGTCACCTCGCTTGAGCTTTTGCTATCATCCTACGCGCACACAACGTGTCGATCTTCTGTTGTAGTTAGTGTCTTCGTGCCGACAGAGCAGGACTCGACAGAAAAGAGGATGGGCCCATGATTAAGTTCACTTGCGAGTGCGGCGAGGTGTACAATCTTGCCGACGACACGCTGGGGAAGACTTACCGCTGCAGGAAATGCTCAAAGGTCTTCACAGTCACCGCGGGACTGCAGGGGCGCGCTCAACAGGCGCCGAAGAAGGCATGGGAAGCCGTAAAAATCCTGCTGTCAGATCCCATGTCCGGGCAGCAGCGCGCCGCGCAAGCGATGGGCGAGACCGGTTGCGTCGAGGCAGGGCTTGTGCTCTGCGGAGTCTATGCTCTGGCGGAATATTTCTTCCCTAGTACGAAGGTGCCTGCGATCTTGGGAGGCGCGCAAGGCGGTCAGCGTGGCTTCAACCTGCTGCTCTGCGATGCCGCGCCGGCGGCGGCTCTCATCGTTGGCTTCTTCCTCATCGGCAAGATATTCGGAGGCAAAGCGAGCATTCAGAGATCGGTACTCGTATCCGGCACAGCACTGCTGCCAATCACGGCCTTGCTGCTTCTGGCCCGTATCGCCAGCGGGGGAAACGAAGGGCTGCTTGTCGGCGCGGGCTTGTTCGCGGCCTGCTTCGCGCTCTTGCTTCTGTACGCCGCATCAGTTGAAATCCATCAGTTGTCAAGTCGCAAAGCCTTCTTCATGGTTCCGGTACTTATCCTCGCGACCGATTACATGACCAACATCGCTGTCGCCCAACTGATGAAGTGGTGAGGAAGCCCCGCCGATCACGTACACCTTGGGTAGGACAGGACGCGCCATGGTGGTGGCGGAGACGGCGAAGGGCGCAGCCGCCGGGCACCCCTGTCGTGCGCATTGCGATGATATGGGCGCCGCTGCTTGGAAAGATGATTCCGCAATAGGAATCCGGCTAATGGTCAAGGCGACGGGCCTGAACGACAGGAGCCGGCTGGGTGCCACACGCGAAGGGGGGAGTACTATGCGGAAAAAGTCCTTCTTCGAATTGGGCGTATCCGCGCTTGTCCTGGCCTTTTTCGCACATGCATGTGCGGCCGCCGACCTGGAGAAGGAAGCGCTGGCATGCTTCGGGCCAGTTGACGAACAGGCCGTCTACGAAGAGGCCCTCGGCAAGACGGGGCGTGACACACGGGCGGTCTTCGAGTTTGTCCGCGACAAAATCCGCTACGAATGCTATCCATTGTCCCTGAGGGGCGGCACAGGCGCTATTTGCGCGGGCGCGGGCAACTCGCTTGACAAGAGCGAACTCCTGGTTGGGCTTCTCCGAAAAGCCGGGTACGAGGCGCGTCTGGCGCAGGGGACTCTCGATGAAACTCACTCGCGCGAGCTTGTGTTATCGATGTTTGACTCGCGCGGCAGGCCGAAATGCGACTGGGACGCCGAGAGCGCCAAGTTCGCGCAGAGAGAGGATATCCTCAAGATTCCTGAGCCGGCGCGCGCCGCGCTTATTGGCGCCTTGAAGGAAATGGGGCGGCCCGGAGAGACGTCCGACCTGATTGCGACGGCTCGCGATCACTGGTGGGTGGAGTTGAAGACCAAGGACGGCTGGAGCACGCTGGACCCCAGTTTCGCACGTGCCAAGGCGGGGGAGAATTACTGTGAGCCGACGGCCAGACACGACGCGCTGCCGGCCGAGATGAACCAGGAATTGCAGTTCGCCGTTCAGGCCGTTTACCGCGACGGGCAGGCGCGAGACATATTCCGGATGAGTCAGCCCGTGAAGGCCCTGAGCTTGTCAGTCATTACGGTCAGGTATGAGGTGACGGGAGAAGGCAAGAAAGCGGTCATGGTTCCCGTCGTCAGCATCGGCACAAGGAGCTCGAAGGGTGACAGCGCGCCGCTGACGGCTGGAGAGGGCAACGCGCTTTTTGAGATCCGGTTTTCAATGGCCCCGGTACCCGCCCAAAGGAAGATAGGCGTGACGCAGGTAACACTGTGGCGCGGCGACAACAGCGAATCGCCTCTTGGCAGTTGCGAATCCGCTGTCGTGGTGGACACCGGGGGGACCGCGGCGTACCTGTGCGGCGTGCTGAAAAAGCGCTTCGACGGCATGAACCCTCTCGAAGCCGCGCGACCGAAGGAAGGCATGCTCGCGCCGTTACTCAAGAACGTTCAACAGGAAACGGAACAGCGACTGTCGGCGAAGGAGAGGACGGCGCGGCGCGCGGTAAGCGACGCGCTGATGGCGGCAGGGTTTGCCACGAGATGCCTGCGGGCATGCAAGGTCCTGGCCGAAACGGCAGGCGCGGTGGCGTACGCGGACGGTGCGCGCGTGACGGTGGCCTCATGTCAGGAGGGGTCGGACGGAATTGTGATGTCGCTTCAGATATCGGGTAGCGCGTTACGGTACGTCCCTTCCGCATCCGCGCCCAGGCGTCTGAGCAGATCCCTTCCATACGATGAAGCGTTCCTGATTGACGCAATAAGGACAGATGTACTGGAAAAGACGTCGGGTTCAAAGGTTCCCTCTTTCACAAACGTCATGAAGGCAGCCCGGACACAGGGGATATCGGTGAAGGCGTTCAGCGGAAGAGATATTGCCGCCCTCGATTCCCTGCCGTTGAGCAAGGCCGCAAGAGACGAGGTGCGTCAGCGGGTCGCGAAAGGCGCAATCGTATTGGCCGCGGTCAAGCCCGTGGCCTTCGAGGGAAGGAAACTCGAGGCATTCGCGGTTCTCCATTCGATTTCCCTGTGGGTATTCGATCAGGAGCGCCTACGGAGCAGGCTCGAGGCCGATTATGCGCTGCTCAGGACGGCGGATGCGAACGCCGCAGTCCGAGCGGCACTCGGCGCCGGCATTTACGCATATAGCGTCATGGAAGTCGCAGACAGTCTTTCGGAGAAATTGCCAAAGGCCGAGCTGGACGATTTCTCCGAGATGTTGCCGATCTCGCTCGACTGCATCACGAGTCTCATGTCGGGCCTACAGGCGGTGGATTACCTTATGGCGGTCCCCGGTTCTCCCGACTCATTTGACCTGGTGTATGACTTTCTCTTGGGCGAGGTCACCGAAAGGCTCGCATGCGCGGCGCTGGGACAGGCGATGAAGGTATTCTGAATGCGTGAGGGCAAGCAATGAACATCGAGCAGGGCGATCTAAGGGGCGGCGGCCGAAGGCGTCGATCCACATACTTCATATTGGCCGCGGCAATCGCCATTGGGGCCGCAGCCGTCGTTGCGCTTATTGGCATGAGGCAGGAGGCACGGTTACGGGTCACCTGTATCGGAGCAATCGACGGTGAGCGCGTGCATCGGGCAGTGAGCGGCAGAGATGTCATCCTGAAGGCGGTAGTGGCGGCGCCGAGGGGAGCGAATTTGGAGTATGAGTGGGACTTCGGAGACGGCTCGAAGCCCGTAAAGCAGCGTGTTGTGGACCCCTACAATCTCGGCATTCGGCACAGGTACCCCGACGCAGGCAAATCAGGGGTGACGTATAAGGCCATGGTCACTGTGAGGGATTTGCATACAGGGGAGACGAAGGATGACTCTTATCCGGTCCTGTTCTGCGCGGAAGATGACAACACGCGCGGGAAGATCATGCGCGAAGATGGCCTGTGGGCTCTGCATACATCGATGGCCCGCAGGGACGACCCCGGCAAGATATGCAGAGGCACCTGGAGTGGCAATTCATTCCCGGAGGCGATAACAGCATTCGGAGCACTGGCCTTCCAACTCAACGGCTATACCTCGTGGCAGGACAGGTCAAAGCGACCGTACGCGGAGACCGTCGATCGGGCTATTACGTACGTGCTGGGGGAATTGAAGAAGGCGGAGATCAAGCCGCAACCTGCGGGGAACCCAGACAGCAACGGAAACGGGTACGGGTTGTATGCCCATCAGGAAATGCCCCTGTACGTGACTCCCATAATCGCTCTGGCTCTGATAGCCGACCGCATGCCTGATCGAACGGCCTCCAGCGACAGCGAAACGGTTGACGGGCGCACGATGCGTGATATTGTGCGCGACATGGTCGACTTTATCGCCTTCGCGCAAACGGAGGACGGCGACGCGCGGGGTGGGTGGCGCTATACTCCAAACAAGGAAGCAGACATGTCGGTCACTCAATGGCCAGTTCTCGCGATGATTTCCGCGAGGCAGAATCTGGGAATTGACGCGCCCGCGTGGGTCAGGAAGGAACTCCTGGAGCATTGGCTGGTTTACATTCAGGCCAAAGATGGGGCTTTCTGGTACAAAGATCTATCTAGCACGGATAGCACGGCGCCGGTCCGCACGGCCGGGGGGTTGATATGCTTCTCATTCTGCGGACTTAACGCAAGCGACGACAAAGTGCGGCGGGCCATAGACGCCATCGGCAGGGACTGGGGCAATGACAACGTTGGGAATCTCTACACGATGTACACAATAACAAAGGCCGCGAAGCTGACGAGCCCGCATGTCGCCAAGTTCGGCCAACATGATTGGGACAGTGAGTACAAGGATCATCTATTCAAGAAGCAGGCAGCCGACGGCACCTTCGGCGTGTACGAACACGGGAGCATGGCCTCTAAGGATCTGGCAACGGCATGGGGAGTCCTGATACTGACCCCGGACGTGCTTATCGCAGCGACGGAGCGGTCTGTGTTGCTTTGGGTTCTCATTGCGATTCTTCTGCTGGTGATCCTTATGCGAGTTGCGGTCCGCGAGAGACGTAAAGTCTCCCAACTCGAAGAAGTTCAGCCACTGCCCATAGAGACAGTCGAAGAACCCGAACACAAACCAGAGAGGGAGATAGCGAACCCGCCCGATCCTTGAGGACAAGCGCGACACGACGTCAAAGCGCGTCAGCGTTGGCGGCTTAATGCCCGCACCTATCGAAGGAGCAGCCATCCGGGCTGAGACGGGTGTTCAGGATATCACGCCTCGAGAAAGGAATTGACGAAGTCTACCTGCCTCTCCATGACCTCCACCGGCATTGGGCCGCCGTGGCCCATGCCGGGGACTTCGAGGTACTCGACTTCCATGCCCCTCGCGCGCATGGCGGCGACCATCAGGTCGCTGTGGAGGCGCTTGGCGACGGCGACGTCTTCGAAGCCGTGGATGAGGAGATAGGGGATGTCCGGCATGTCACCCACCTGCTCCAGCGGAGAGTGCTCGCGGAAGATGCTGTCGAGGTCTTCCGGGTAGCCGCGGAAGGCGTAGAGGATGGTGCGCGGCACGTCGGGGCGCTCGTTGAAGCTGGCACGCGGGTCGCACACGGGGCACACGGCGAGGCATGCCTTGACCGGCCGGCGTGAATAGCGCGCGAAGAGAAGCGAGCTTAAGCCGCCCATGCTGCCGCCGGTTGAGATGAGCGGAACGTCGTCGGAGAGGCCGTATTCTTTGTAGATCGAGTCAACAAGATCGTCCACAAAGGCGCGGGCGTTGCGGTTCATCCAGCACCAGGGACCATAGTAGGGGAAGACTACGAGCCCCTCTGCCCTCGCCCAGCCGAGTTCTTCGGTCGTCGGCAGATACTTCATCTCGGCATAGCCGAGGCCGGCGAATGACGTCACGACGCCGCGGATGGGGCCGGAGAGCCATTCTTCACTGAGCCATGACAATTGCTTGATTTCACGCTTGTTCATCTGCACGTCCTCTCACGAAACAATAAGGTGATCCGCCGACGGCGGATCGGGACGTTCATCACTGGTGGGCAAGCCACCAGTGCCACACATCAATCACTGGTGGGCGAGCCGCCAGTGCCACATATGTAAACTGATGCGGCGTATGCGACGGAAGCATAAGCCGGCACGGCCCTCACCCTGCCCTCTCCCAGAGGGAGAGGGAATTCCTGCGCGCCATGCGCGCAGGCAAGGTCGACAGGCAAGAATGCCTGTCGTACTGCAATGGGCGACTCGCCGAGTCGCCCCTACGCTCTGCAACTTCGGACGCCAAGGCCACCTACGAACATCCACCTGCAACGCCGTGCCCAGAGGCTCACAGCATTGCCTCGGCGGCGCCGGTTTCCACAACGTGAAGTATTACCGCGGCGACCTTCTCGGGCGGGTCAATCGCGGGCATTTGCCCCTGGCCCTGCCCTTGTGGACGCGAGGCGAAAGCCTTCGTCGGAACCGCGTTCTTGCGGAAATCCGTCGCGGTCAGTTTGGGGTAGACGATGGAAACCGCAATCCCATCGGCTTCGAGCTCTTTGCGCGCGGTGAGCGAGAGTTGGTTCAGGGCGCATTTAGTTGAGGAATAGGGGCCGATGTTGGGATAGACGTTTCTGGAGACCTGCGAGCTGACGTTCACAATCACGCCGCCGCCCTGTTTTCGCATGATCGGGATTACGGCCTGCATGGCAATCAAGGGGCCGTAGACGTTGAGGGACATGAGATAGGCGAGGTCGTCCACGTCGATGTGTTCAACCGGCGTGTACATGCCCCGGGCGGCGTTGTTGATCAGGCAATCGATGCGGCCGTAGTGGTCGAACGTCTCCTGGACCATCCGGCGCACGTCGTCGCGGCGCGACATGTCCACCTGAATCGCGAAGGAATCCTTCATGGACCCGGCGATTTCCTTGAGCTTGTCGGCGGATCGCGCGGCGAGGGCGACCTTGGCGCCTTTACTGTGGAAGAGTTCCGCTGTCAGCTTCCCAATGCCGGCGGAAGCGCCGGTGACGAGGACCACTTTGCCGCTTACGTCCATGGCAGACCCTCCTTCACAGACCCTTGTAGAACCAAAGAAGCACAAGGTGATCCGCCGATGGCGGATCGGTGCATTCATCACTGGTGGGCGAGCCACCAGTGCCACACAGCAATCACTGGCGGACGAGCCGCCAGTGCCACACGGGGCCAAAGGCCCCGGCCCCATCCTGCGCTGTCGCGCGCGCGTCTTCGCCGCGCGATTGCGTCCGTCCGGCACGCGCGCCCTCACCCTGCCCTCTCCCAGAGGGAGAGGGGACTAAAGCGGCGCAAAATGCAGCGCCGTAAGGTGAACAGGCAAGAATGCCTGTTCTACTACGGGCGCACGGCCGTGCGCCCCTACGATCACCGGTGGACGAGTCGCCGGTGGCACATAAAGTACCGCGTTAGCAGCGCGAAAGTCAGTAGTTACCGCTTCCACTGTGAAGACTGCCGCACCTTGTCCATCGTCCACATTGTGAGTCGCACGGACTCGGCAGGGACGTTGAGGGGCTTGCCTTTGCGGATGGCGTCGTACAGGTTATCGTACCACTCCTGCCAGGGCTTCCTGGGCGCGATGGGGATTTCCTTTTCTATCCAGGGGAGCTCTTCCGGGATGCGGTATTGGCGCCCGACGGGGACGGGACCTTCGTTGACGCGTTTGGGAGCCTTTTTCGGATCGAAATACCTTATCTTAGCCGTCTTGGGCGCCTCTACGTTTGGGATCTCAAGGGCGCCGTTGGTCCCGCACACGAGCCATCTGGGCAGATCGCCTCCAAGGGCCGAAGCCAGGCTGCAGTCATACTCCAGGAGCCGCCCGTCGGTGGTTCTGATCGAGAAGCGCAGGAAATCTTCGGCGTCGCCCGCCGCGGCGACGTGCTTCAGGTCGCCCCAGACGTCGTAGACAGGCGCGTCGGCGAGCTGGAGCATCTGATCCACGCCGTGGCTGCCGCCGTTATAGAAGAGGCCGCCGCCGAAATCTTTCAGCTGCTGCCAGTCGTTCCTGCGATAGTAGCTTAGGCCCGTGGCGCGGATCCAGTACACCTTGCCGAGTATCTTCGAATCGATGACATCGCGGATGAAGCGCAGGTCATCGTGGCCGCGCAGCGACTGGTTGAAAGAGAGGAGCACACCCGCCTTCTTCGCAGCAGCGTGCATGCGGTCGAACTCCCTGAGATTCATCGCGGCCGGCTTTTCGACGTGGCAATGCATTCCGGCCTTGAGGCACGCGATCGTATGGCGGCAGTGGTCGATCGAGCGCGTGCAGATGACTGCAAGCTCGGCCATACGCGCCTTGGCGGCCTCTTCGACGGAGGAGAAGGCTCTGATGTCGTACAGCTCCTCGGCCTCCCTGCGGCGATCGGGCTCGGTTTCAACCGCGCAGGTGACCTTGAACCTGGGGTCCGCAGGCATGTCCTTTTCGCGCGGATCGCCGGCCATACGCCTGAGATGGTAGCGGAAACCGATTCGGCCGAGGCCGACAACCATTGCGGTGACGGGTTTGATCTTAGCCATTTGTACTTTGTCTCCTTCGTGTCGAGGTGTTTGTCAGGAAGCAGGAAACCCGCGGCGTCCCCGGCGTTTCGCCGCTGTCGACTCAATGCCGGACGGCGCGGGGCGTATCACGCTGAGGACGTAGCTCAGAATCATCTCACCGGATCTGCGGTGCCCGTATTCGACCATGTGGGTCTTGTCCGTGTACAGGAGGCGGTCCTGTTCCTGCTGCGGAAGCGCTTTCTGGGCGGCGCGCAGGTCGAAGAAGGCCACTCCCTTCTCAGCGGCGACTTCTTTGTACATTTCAGCGTACCGGTCGAGAAGCTCGATCTTATATGCGCCGACCGTCGGCGAGAGAACGAGAATGTCAGCGCTCGTCTCGGCAATCAGATGGTCTATCATCGCAGAAAGCTCGTGACGGACGCGCTCAACCATGTGGTCGCTGCCGGCGTCGTTGGCGCCGAAGAGGATGATGACAAGGTCGGGCTGTGCCGCGTCTACCTGGTGGCCAACGCGCACGAGACCGCGCCCAAAGGACTCTCCGCCTATGCCGGCATTGACCGCGGTCGCTTTGGCAGGCGGAAATGCCGCTTCGAGACCGCGCGCAACGTAGTGGAAGTAGAGCTTGTCCGCGCGGTCGGCCTCGGCGACCTTGACGCCGACGGTGATGGAGTCGCCGATGGCCGCTATTGTAACAGGCTCCCCCCTCGCGAGCTTCGCGGCGAGGTGCATGAAGTGATCCGTTCCCTGGCGGGCGACAACCGGCGGTTGCGGGGGGATAGCCGCAAGCGAGATATCATCGACCGCGTATTTCGCGCTGCCCCACTGCTCGCGGCTGCCGAAAGAGAAACTCTCTGCCAGAGAGGCGTCCATGAACGCCTGAGACTTGTCGCCGATCGCCACAAAATCGTCCCACCGAATGCTGACTGAGCGCCACTCGGTGGACGTAAGGGGAAATACACCCACGAATCGGCCGTTGTTGCCCGTCGTCATTTCGATGACGCCGTAAGTCGTGGAGCCGTCGCCACTTACCTTCATAGTGAGCCCATCGTAGCGGGCGGCGTCTGCGGCCATCTTTTTGGCAATGGGGAGCTTCACATAGGCGGTGGTTGATTCGGGAAGGCGGTCAAATTCCATCGCGAGGTACCTGCCGTGGGCGGCGTCGCTGTCCAAGGTGTATTTGACCGATCCTTCGACGGCCTGGCTAATGGTGACCTCTGACGCACCGGTGCTTTCGAAATCGCAGAGGATCAAGTCCTCTCCCGCCGCGAAGCCGGCAAGCAGCAGCACGAGGATCGTGCCAGCCGCGACGGCAGATGCTCTCACTAGGTGTGGCCGGAATACAGTGGCGAGATTGCGGGGGCGGAAGCCCCCGCGCCCCACGGCATCGCGGCGCCCCGGCCTGACGGCCGGAGCACCGTGACGCCGATGAACGCTGTCGCGCGCGCCCTGTCGGGCGCGATCACGCCGTCGTATCTCGGACCAGCCCCGTGCCGGCACCACCAGGCAGCCGATTGAGTACGATACACCAGTGCAAGGGTGCGCACGGCCGCCCAGGCGCGGCGACGGTTCCCGGCTCCGGCCGCCACTATAAGCCAACCGCACCTCTCTCACTGGTGTTTTCCTCCTGAAACAAGCGTGCAGTGTCACTTCCCAGCCAGCTTCTCGCACTCGCGCCAGCAAAGCAGCATGGCGCGCGGTACATGGAAGCAGCCCTTCCATTTGCCGCCCTTGAGGGGAAGGAGCACCTCGCCGCGGCGGTTGAGGTAGCCGAACCACTCGCCATACTGCGGATCGGGGAAATGGCTCCACGTATATTCGTGGAGGCGCTCATACCATTCAAGGCACCGCGCATCGCCGGTAGCCTGGTAGCCCATGAGGAGACCGATAAGCGTCTCGCAGTGCACCCACCAGAGTTTCTGGTCCCACTCCAGATGGTCGGAAGGCTTGCCCAAGGCGTCCATGAAGTAGAATATCCCGCCGTATTCCTTGTCCCAGCCGAACTCGAGAATGGAGAGCATCATTGAAACGGCGTCCGCAATCATCTCTTTATCCCCGCGGCGGCGCGCGGCGTCGATGATGAACCACGTCACCTCGATGCCGTGGCCGGGGTTGATGAGACGACCGTCAAAGGAGTCCGAATGCGAGCCGTCGGGGTTCACGTTTTCGAAGATGAGGCCGCGCTTTCGGTCGAAATTGAGGCCCAGGACCTGCTTGAGGCAATCGTCGAGAAGGCCATCGCGTTCGTCGGCGGGGAGCTGCCATTCCATCTCGCCGAGCATATTCACCAGGATCATGGGCATACCGAGCGACACGAAGCGCCTGGCGCCGGAGCCGGCCTTCGAGAAACGTCCCTTGGGGTTGTCGCGGCGTGCGAGTATCCTGTGGAGAGTGTCGAGAGCGATTCTTTGGGCGTCCTTGTCGCCTGAAGCCAAAGCGTATTGGCTGAACGCTATCGCGGCAAAGCAGTCGGAGAAGATGTTATACGCTTCCACGAGCGGCCGCCCCTCGCGATCGAGGGCGAAATACCAGTTGCCCTGCGCGTCCCGGCCGTGTTTTTCGAGAAAGCGTATGCCGTGCTCGCTGATGCGGAGCCATTCGGGACGCTTCTCGACGCGGTTGTACAGGCACGCGAACATCCACGCCTGGCGCCCCTGGAGCCACATGAACTTGTCCGTATCGTAGACGCTTCCGTCACGGTCAAGGGACGTGAGATATCCGCCGAACTCCCTGTCTATGGAATGCCGCTCCCAGAAGGGGATAACGTCCTTCAGCAACGCGCCACGGTATTGTTCTACAAGCTTTGCGAAATCCAGTTTCACCGGTAATCCCTCCAGAGGTGTACAGATTCGTCAACGTATTCTATTCTCAGCCGACAGAGCGGCAAGTGCGTTTCGACGGAATGACGGAATGATGAAAGCTGCCTGCCATCCTCATGCGGCGCACGCACTTGAGCCGATAGATAATTTATCTGATGCTCTTGCCGCTTCAGACTGCGCCGCCTATACTCAGGCTGCTGGACGGTAGGCGGCGCGGCACGGACGCACGGCTGGCGGTGTGAGTTAGCTTCGTCGGCTTCGAGCAGGGGGGTCGCCTATGGCAGTCCAGTTACAGGCTTCACGGTTGGAACGGGGCCGGGCCTCCAACGGGCTCGCGGGTAGTCATGCCCAGGCAGTATTGGGCGAAGGTGGTGTCATGGGTGATCACCAGGAAATCTACCGACAGGAAATCCTCGAGAAGATCAGGAACGCCATTTCCCAACTGGAGCGCGTCCGCAACTACGCTTGCGGCGACCTTCGCGTCTTCGACTCCATAGAGTGGCACATCCTCCTCACGGCGGCCGACGACTGCACGGAATCTATCGCCGAGGAACTCACCCTCCTCGAAGAGGACATCGAGAGGATGAGAAGAGCGAGCGCGTAAGGCGTGTGACCGATGTCCGCGGCACGCGAAGGTGTAGGCGCGCAACAGCGCCAGGTCGATAGGCTCCCGAGGCGACGGCGGCTGGAGTCCGCGCTGTCGACGCTCAAGAGGCAATCCGGGAATTATCCCCCTCTGCAGCGCTCATTTCGGGCGACGCATGCGTCGCCCCTACGTTTTTGGCCAAGCCGCCCGCGCCCTCGTCGCAGTCATTGGCCAGACACCACCAGAGATTCCGTGAAAAATCCGGCACATGCCGGGAACAAAGATCACCAAAGCAGTGTCCGATGCGTTCACCGCGCCCCGTTGTTCTTCCGGCGGGGTCCTGCGGCGTGACGCATCGACAGCGTCACCAACGTTTTTCCTGGTCAGTCGCGGAACGCCTAAGCGCAGCCGGGCTCTTCCTCCGAAACCCCCGCAGTCAGGGTCGCCCCTTGCAGGGAATTTCCGGTCACCCCATCGGATATCGGGACTTGCGGCAATCCGAGAGACATGGGCGAATCGACCTCCCAGGCATTCGGGAGCAAGGGAAAATGTACTCCGGGGCACAGACATGATAGACCATCAGGCATGCTATCGGCAGGAAATCCTCTCCGTTCTCGGGAAGACATCCACCCAAATCGAGCGCGTGCGCGCTTACGCCAGCGGAGACCTTCGTGTGTTCGATTCCATCGAGTGGCATATCCTCCTTACCGCGGCCAACGACTGTGCGGAGGCCCTGGACGAGGAGTTGTCGCTGTTGGAAGCGGACATCGAAAGGCTCAGAGCGGCAAGCGTTTAGCATAGCGCCGAGCCCGGGATAGGCTGACGGGCCGGCTTCGGCCGACCAAGGGAAGGAACCGCGCCCGTCTGCGGACGCTGTCGGCCGGTAAGGCCGGCGGGCCGGCCTGCGGAAGACGCGGAGACTGCGGCATCGAAAAGGCCGTCGAGATCGCGCGGCGGCGGTCGCGCCCGCCCGACGTTGCAATACGCCGGCTTTTTTCTGCGCCGCAACCGCCGGAACGGTGTATAAGCACTTCGGTCGGAGCGACCTTTCGTCCCGCCGGGGTCGCTCCATCACGCCATTTTCGGCGGGTATTGCATCGAGAGTTCGTGCGGCAGCGGCAGACAGCGGCTTGCGTCGCGGAATTCGTCCGTCCACGCGATGGAGGCGGATTCAGCGAAGTTGGCCCCTTTTCCGGCCGTGTCACCGGCACGTCAGGAGCCGCTGCCCCTTGGAGAGAGATACCGGTCAGACACTATACTATGGACAGGGGCATCGGCGATGATCCTCAACTCACTACTCGAAAGAGCCAAACAGATCGGCGCGTCGGACATCCATCTCGTAGCGGGAGTGCCGCCGGCGTTTCGCGTGGACGGGCAGATAATCTCCCATGATTCGCCGGCGCTCAAGCCTCAACAGATACTCGACATCGCGACGGAAATACTCACCCCGTCGCAGCTGGCGGCGCTTGAACACAACAGGGAACTGTGCTTCTCGCTCTTCAAGGACGGGGCGCGGGCGTCCCGTGTGACCCTGTACTACAGCGCGGGAAGCGTCGAAATCGCCGCGCGCGTCAGCGAGGAGCGCGTGCGCAGCATAAGGGATCTGAACCTGCCGCCGTTTGTGGAATCTATCCCGAAGATGACGCGAGGGCTGGTCATCGTTACAGGCCCGACGGGCACGGGCAAGACCACCACCCTCAACTACATCATCGATCACATGAACTCAAGCCGGCGGCTCAAGATCGTCACCATCGAGGACCCGGTGGAGTATACGCACAAGCACAAGAAGTCGCTTGTGGTGCAACAGGAGATCGGGCTTGACGCTCATTCGTTCGGCAAGGCGCTTGTCTGCTCATTGAGACTTGATCCCGATGTCATCGTCATTGGCGAGATGCGCGACCTCGAGACGATCTCAACCGCGCTCGTCGCGGCCGAGACGGGTCATCTCGTGCTCGCGACGCTCCACACGCCCGACGCGGCCGGCAGCGTCGACAGGATCATAGGGGTGTTCTCGGTGCAGCAGCGCGAGCAGATACGGATGCAGTTGGCGAACACGCTTCAGGCCGTTATCGCACAGAAGCTGCTGCCGCGGGCGTCGGGCAAGGGGCGCACACTGGCCTGCGAGATACTCACCACGACCACAGCGGTAAGGAGCCACATCCGCGAAGGAGACGTGTTCAAGCTCTATTCCATAATGCAGACAGGTCAGGGACGCGGCATGCAGACGATGGACGCGGCCCTTTTCGAGCAATATCAGCGCGGCATAATAACGTACGAAACCGCCGTAGAGAACGCCGCGTATCCTGAGAACATGCACAGGGGCTATTACGGCGCGAGCACCCAGATGAGGACGTCGGCGCAGAGCCAGCGCCAGGGGACGAGGGCGGGCACGTCGAAAGACGAGAGGGTCGCGGCGGGCGATTAGGCGATAGCGCTTCGTGCCATTAAGTGATCGGCCCGCGGCGGATCAAGACCATGATCAATGGTGGGCAAGCCACCAGCGCCACACGACTTGGGGGCGCACAGCCGTGCGCCCCTACAATAGCCGCTAACGGCCACCAAGGCCGTTCCGCCATACCGGGGCTCTCTAATCCCTGCTGCAGAGATCGTATACCACGTCGGAGAACTCACCGCCGTACTCGTAGGTGATATCGGCCGTCCAGGGGAACGACTGTTCGGACTCGTCCTTATACCAGAGCGTGTGCACCCAGCAGCCCTTGGGGCTCTGCGTCTTGCAGTAGAAGTCGAGGAGGCGCGTCGCGGTCTCGGCGAAGACCTTTTCGCCGGTAATGCGATACAACTCCGCCCCCGCCCACATGGTCTTACAGCTCGCGTAGTTGGTCCAGGCGTTCTTGTCGAGTCTATCGAAGAAAAAGAAACACTTCTTTGCGCCCTCCAGATACTTCGGCTCGCCGGTAGCGGTGTAGAGGCGGGTGAGGAACTTGGTCGGCTTGCCGATAAGCCACGTGAGCTCGTTGTGGCCGTCGTGCTCGGCCGAGAGACACTTCTGCTTGCGGCTGTCGGCGTCCCACTGGTTTTCGTTTCGCATCACGTCAGTGTGGAGCGTGCCGTCGCCCTTCATGCAGGAGAAATAGTACTTGTCGAACTGCGGCTGCAGCTCGAGAAGCCTCAGGATGAAATCCCCTCCGCGGCGCGCTTCGGCGATGCGGCCGCATGCGAGGAGCGCTATGCCGGCGGACGACGTGCTGGAGGAGTCCATAAGCGACTTATCGATCTTGAGGGTCTTCGGGTCGAACGCGTAGTAGAAGCCGCCGTGTTTGGTGTCCTGGAAGCGCAGGATGAATTCGAGGGCCTTCTTTGCGATGTCGTACGCGCCCATTTTGATCATTCCGGTCGTGATCCAGCCGTTGGGGTAGATGTACTGGTTGACCGTTGTGCACGGAAAGGACAGGAAGCCCTTCACATCCTGGGCAGTGCGAAAGTCGCCGTCATCGCGCAGGAATCTCTCGGCGATGAGCCTGCGGTACACCCCCGCCATCTCCATGTCACCGACCGATGCCCAGAAATACGGCGCCTTGTAGTGGGCCTGAAGGTCCTTCTCCTGCATCAGCTTGCTGACGTTGCTACGGGCCCAAGTGTGGGTGAGATGGATCGTATTCGTGTAAGTCTTGAGCTTGTCAGGGGTAAGGTACATCAGCCGCCTCCGTCAAACCAATGTTCCGAATTGAACGCCGAAAAGACAGAACGTGATTTTATGGCGCCGGGAGTCTGTGTCAATTGTGCAGCATGAGATGCCCCGGGCAAACGCAAAGTCCGTCTTGCATCCCGTAGGGGCGACGCATGCGTCGCCCGCAGACCGGCCGCGCATATGAAAACGCCCTCGTTTCCCCAGCGCCGATTGACGTCTGTCTTGCCGCGCAAGCCTCTCCGCCAAGCTGAGATGTCCTATTCGCGACTTTGCGTTCTCCCTGATGAGGTGCCAGGGTCTTTCAATTCTCGCGCCAAGGCATGGGCACTGAAAAATGCTATGACACAGGCGTAGCAGCCGATGGTGCACGGGTAGCGCTGATTCGGCCCTCCGACCAGGGCGGGTACGGAGAGTCTGTCTCAAAACTCATTTTCACTTGCCAAGGCTACCGAGATATTGTAGAAGGGGAAGCTGGCAAGAGGAAGTGAGGAGGAGACAGGATGAGCCACGAGATAAGGGCTGACTACAACCAG
>Ga0315282_10002794_pt1 | contig 31681 bp, 27 predicted proteins | sample YL17G07_20_MG_FD_203693 | JGI IMG/M metagenome (GOLD analysis project Ga0315282, IMG submission 203693) | Sediment microbial communities from Yellowstone Lake, YNP, Wyoming, USA - YL17G07_20 | ecosystem: Environmental > Aquatic > Freshwater > Lake > Sediment | place: USA: Wyoming | collected... | reverse complement strand
ATTTTCGCCGACTCCGTCTACGGTTTGAAAAGCGTTCTGACATACACGAGGCGCTGCTATGCTTAGGCTGCATTCTCATATGTTGGAGTTTCCTCTCATGAAGGTTTTGTTAGAGTCTCTTAGAACTTGAACTTAGCCTTGTAGAGGTTGGGACTGCGAACTGCCTATGGCGAAATACTTATAGAGAGGAATATAATGTGGGCGTCGGATGGCTTTATGCTATGCCGTCTGGTTTTGAGTATCCTGCACTTCTAAAGAATATTATGCTAAAAGCGCTTCCTGACATTGAACAGGCTCTACGTCCGAAACCGTAAGGTTGAGACAAGTTCCTACCGAAACCGGGGCGTTCCCCTTTTTCCCTTAATACAAATATGGGGACGCTTCTATTTTTGTTGACCAATTCCGGACCACCAGTTCCGCGGACGCACAACTCTTGAAAGGCAACTAGGGGGCGGTGGAGTGTGTTTGAGGAAGCGCGGTTCAGTCTTGCTTGAAGGAGAGTTTGAGGTGGCTCATACCTGCTTCGCAGCCCCTGTCTATCTCAAACCCCGCTTTGCAAAAGATGTGAAGCATAGGTGCGTTTTCTATCAACACCTCTGCGTTGAGGCAGAGGAGTCCCTGTCTTTTGGCGAGATACATAAGGTAAGAGAGTAGTTCTGTGCCTATTCCGCAGTTCTGGCAGGAATCGGTGATGACGAATGCGCATTCTGCAGTATGAGTGGTCTTATCCACGCTGAACTGTCCCAGTCCGACTGTTCTTTCCTTGCCTTTTTCCCTGAGGATGGCAAGAATCACGATTTTCGCGCTGTAATCCAGTCCGATGAGTTCCTGGATTCGTTCGTGCGGCATATCTTTGCGAAGCGAAACAAATCTTTGATACATTGTGTTGTCGGAGAGCGAGTAGAAGAAATCTTTCAGTAGATGCTCGTCGGTGATTCTGGATGGTCTGAGGAATATTTCCAGTCCGGTTTTGGTGGTTCTGTAGGTTTCCAGGTGTTCCGGGTACTCACCTTTTTTGCCGGGCACGAATGCCTGGTCAGGGTAGATAAGGGCGCGTTTTTTTGCCTCTTTTATGAGCCATTGTCTGAACTTTGGGTGTGCGATGGAGATGAGTTCCATTGCGCGCTCCCTGATGTTCTTGCCGTGCAAGTATGCGATTCCGTACTCGGTGACCACATAATGGACATCGCCTCTATTGAGCGTCACGCCTGTGCCTTCTTTCAGAAAAGGCACTATTCTTGATACAGTGCCGTCCTCGGCAGTGGACTGGATGGCAAGAATGGTTTTGCCATTGCGCGCCATAATAGTGCCTCGCATAAAATCCGCCTGTCCACCAATCCCGCTGTAGAACATAGCACCTCGCGACTCGGCGGTTGCTTGTCCGGTAAGGTCTATTTCAAGGGCGCTGTTTATGGAGACCATTCTATCGTGCCTGGAAATGACCATAGGACTGTTTGTGTACTGAACTGTCCTGAATTCCACAGATGGGTTGTCATTGATGAATTCATAAGTTCCCTTTGTGCCCATACAGAATGCCGCGACTGTCTTGCCGCGGTCTATGCTTTTCTGTGTATTATCAACCACCCCTTTCTTCATCAGGGCGACAATGCCATCTGTTAGAAGTTCCGTGTGCACACCGAGGTGTTTCTTCTCATTCAGAGATGAGAGGATTGCGTTTGGTATGCTTCCGTATCCCACTTCAATAGTGTCGCCGTCTTCTATAATCCGAGAAACGTGTTTTCCTATTCCCCGCGCTACCTCGTCATCCGCTTCCTCTCTGTATTCAAGTATCGGTTCATCGTATGGCACAATGAAATCTACAGACTCAACCCTTACAAAGCCGTCTCCGTGGACCCGAGGCATATGCGAGTTGACCTGGGCAATGACCAGTGACGCGGTATCCACAGCAGCCTTTACGATGTCAACGCTAACCCCGAGACTCATATTACCGTGCTCGTCAGGTGGCGACGTCTGTATCAGCGCTACATCAATGCGAATGTCGCCATCATAGAATAAGCGCGGAATCTCCGACAGGAACACGGGCGTATAGTCAGCGAGCCCCTTATTCACGGCTTCTCTTGTAGTTTCTCCAACAAAGAAAGAGTTGTGGCGGAAGTTGCATTTGAACTTCTGGTCAGTGTATGGGGCGACTCCAAGAGTCCATACGTGGAAAACTTCTGCGTCAAAGATGACGTTGGGGTTGGATTCAACGTATTGTATTAGAGAGCGAACAAGATGGACAGGCTCGCCGCAGCCTGTGCCTATGAAAATTCGGTTCCCTCTGTGGATGCGCTTGAAAATCTCTTCCTCCGGAACGAATTTTCGCGGGAACAACCTTCTCGCCTCCTCAAGGAGCTTATTTTTCTGTTGTATCTCCATATACAACTTCTCCCCTCAACCTTCCTTAGACTTTATTATACAACTGCTTCTGGATGATGCTAAACTATTTCTCAGGTCCGGGTCCAGACTCTTAGTCTGCATATTTCGCCGCCGGGACGCGGCGAAGTTTCTCTGTGTGCATCTACGGCGCTGTCTGCGGACTATGGGTGCTGCACCGCGGCTTTGCTATCCCCACCGATGAACGGCGGGGCTTGTGCAATGTAGTGTGTTTTTTCGCGCGCGCACGAGGATAAATTTCACCATTTTTCAGTCCGCCTGAGGCGGATTTTCGTCGCAGGGGGATATTATAGAAATCCTGTAAATTGGAAAGGGCTAAAATCGCGTAACTTCTATTTACCGTTTGAGTTACTAAAAATGGCAATTTACAGGATTGCCAACAGAAAAAGGAGGATAGAGCGGCTGTGGTTGCGGTTTTTTAGCCTTCGGTTCTGGTGAGGATGTCTTTGATTTTCATAATCTGGGTGCGGCTTGAGCGCGCTATCTCATCAAGTTTCGCTGTGATGAACTTCACCGTCTGCTGAAACTGCGGAATAATAGTATATTCCAGTGCGTTTACGCGGCGGCGGGTCTTCTCCACCTCTTTCGCCAGTCTTCTGACAGATTCTTCCTTTTCCGCGAGCATAATAAGACGTTCAAAAATTTCACGGACGGAGGCGATTGCCAAGTCCAGTTCAGCGCCTGTTATTACAGCGGAGTAGGTAGGGTTCAGTTTGAAAACTCTGAGCGTGAATCGCGGAACTGGCGTATTCATAATTTTTGCTGTGCCCACCTGCAAATCTATCTCTTTTTCGCACTCTCTCAGCGCGAGGTCAATTATTTTGGGGCTTGAGGTTGCGGAGCCGAGTGCGAATCTAGCGAAGGCGGCTGGCAGTTCTCTCGCCAGTTCAAGCCGCAGAACGCGGTATTCCTCAACAAGTGTGAGGAACTCCTTCATAAGTCCTTCAAGTTTGTCCTCAAGTAGTTTGTGTCCGCGCTGCGCGATGATGAGTCTTCGCCGCAATCTTATCAGTTCCATTCTCGTCGGGCTTATCCTGACTATCACTTAAATATCCTTCCTCTCCCGGTAGTATTTTTCAATAAATTCAGGTTTGACTCTTTTCAGTTCGCTTTTGGGGAGAATTTCTAAGAGTCTCCAGCCGAGGTTGAGACTCTCTTCAATTGAGCGATTTTCGTGCTCGCCCTGTGTGATGAAATCTTTTTCAAACGCGACTGCGAATTTGACGTAAATCAAATCTGTCGGTGTGAGCGCCGATTCCCCGAGAACTACAGCGAGTTCCTGGCCGCTTTTTCCTCGCGCGTATGCGGCGTATAACTGATTCATAACGCCCTGATGGTCTTCGCGCGTTTTGCCTTCACCTATCCCCTTGTCTTTCAGTCGCGATAGGCTTGGCAGAACATCCACGGGCGGATATATCCCTTCGTTGTGCAGGGGGCGCGAAATTATTATCTGCCCCTCTGTGATATAGCCTGTCAGGTCAGGAATTGGATGAGTCTTGTCGTCTTCAGGCATTGTGAGGATAGGGATCTGGGTAATTGAGCCGGTCTTGCCTTTCAGCCTTCCCGCGCGCTCGTAAATTGTTGAGAGGTCGGTGTAGAGATAGCCGGGGTATCCGCGCCGGCTGGGGACTTCTTTTCGCGCCGCAGAGACCTCGCGAAGCGCCTCGCAGTAATTGGTCAGGTCTGTGAGTATAACCAGAACGTGCATATCAAGCGTGAACGCGAGGTATTCCGCTGTGGTGAGCGCGATTCGGGGGATTGCGATTCGCTCTATTGACGGCTCATCCGCCAAGTTTATGAAAAGCGCCGCATGCTCTCTTGCGCCTGTTGAGCGGAAGTCTTCCATAAAGAAGTTTGCTTCTTCAAAAGTGATTCCGATGGCGGCGAACACGACTGCGAACTTTTCGCCTGTCTTGAGCACTTTTGCCTGGCGTGCAATCTGTGCTGCGAGTCTCGCGTGCGGCATTCCAGCGCCCGAGAAGATAGGTAGTTTCTGTCCCCTCACGAGAGTGTTGAGGACATCTATTGTGGAGATTCCTGTCTGGATAAACTCGTTTGGGTAGTCTCTGGAGTAGGGATTTATCGGCTCGCCTGCGACGCTCAGAATCTTCTGCGGAATTATTGGTGGTCCGTCATCTCTTGGGCGTCCGAAACCGTCAAAGATTCTGCCCAAGACATCAGGTGAGAGTCCGAATTCAAGTCCTCTGCCCATAAATCTGACTCGGGAAGTGCCGGGGTCAACGCCGCTTGTTCCTTCAAATATCTGGACAAGCGACCTGTCTTCGGAGACTTCCAGAACCCGTCCGCGCCGCGGACGACTGCCGTCTCCCACATCCAGTTCAACGAGTTCGCCGTAGGCTACGCCGCTTGTGTTGCGCACGAGAATGAGCGGACCTGTCACGTTTTCAATAGTTTTGTACTCTTTCATATTCAAAACCCTCTAAGTGACAGTCTTCTAAATGTTCCAAAGCCCCGCCGTTTATCGGGAAATATTCGCGGACTGAAGTCCGCGGCTAAACTTTCGGCTATCGGCTCTCGGCTATCGGCTCTTCTCTAACCTCCTCTTCCAACTGAAGCGATTTGAGTCCTTCCACTATTCTCTCTGCGAGTTCGTCTATTTTGTTGATTTCCTTTTCAGGCGTATATTTCGCGCGCGCGACATCGGTGAAGAAAGGCTGACTGACAATCATCGGTAGCGAAATGCCGCGTGAAAGTGTCTCCGATGCGGCATCATAAACCCTCAGTATCATATCAAGAAGATGCGCCTGCTTTGGAAGCGAAGTATAAGTATCCACCGGGTCAAACGCGAGTTGGTGCAGGAAATCCTCGCGCACCATACGGGCTGCCTGCATAAGCAACTGGTCGGTGGACGGGAGCGAGTCCATTCCGACAAGGCGGACAATCTCCTCCAGTTCAGCCTCGCGCTTGAGAATCGCCATCGCTTTTCGCCTGTTCACTGACCAGCGCGGATGAATTTTTGAATCGGCGTATTTATCAACCACAGGTATGTAGAGAGAATAACTTGTCAGCCAGTTTATCGCTGGAAAGTGTCTCTGAAAAGCGAGTTTATCGTCAAGACCCCAGAATACTTTTGTGACGCGCAGAGTTCCCTGAACCACAGGCTCTGAAAAGTCTCCGCCGGGTGGAGAGACTGAGCCGATAACTGAGAGACTTCCCTTTGGTTCGCCTTTTCCCAAAACTATCGCGCTTCCGCCGCGTTCGTAAAATATCGCGAGCCGGGACGCCAGATACGCCGGGTAGCCTTCTTCGCCCGGCATCTCTTCAAGTCGCCCGCTTATCTCGCGCATAGCCTCAGCCCACCGCGATGTGGAGTCCGCCATAAGAGCGACGTTGTAGCCCATATCGCGGAAGTATTCCGCTATTGTAATTCCAACAAATACAGATGCCTCTCTTGCCGCGACAGGCATATTTGAGGTGTTTCCGATAAGGACAGTTCGTTCCATAAGAGGGCGTCCGCTCTTGGGGTCAACCAGTTCAGGGAATTCAAGGAGGACGTCAGCCATCTCATTTCCGCGCTCGCCACAGCCGATAAAGACTATTATCTCTGCGTCTGCCCATTTAGCGAGTTGGTGCTGAATCACAGTCTTTCCGCTTCCAAACGGACCCGGTATGCAGGCAGCACCGCCCTTCGTCATCGGAAATAGAGTATCTATCACGCGCTGACCTGTTGTGAGCGGCTCTTCAGGCGGTATCCTGCGAACGACAGGTCGTGCCACTCTAACAGGCCAGTCCTGATAGAGGCGCAGCCGAATATCGCCGCTTTCCGTGGCGAGAGTTGCGACCTCTTCATCCACTTTGAATTCGCCTGCTTTTATCGCTTTTATTTTGCCTGAAAGGGCAGGGGGGACCAGGATTCTGTGGATGACAAGCGGCGTCTCCTGCACAGTGCCGATAGTATCGCCGCCGCTCACAGAATCGCCGACTTTCACTCTTGGCTCAAAGTTCCACCTTTTTTCTCTGTCAAGCGCGGGTGCGTTTGCGCCGCGAACAACAAAGTCACCAAACCTGACACGCAGGGTATCAAGCGGACGCTGAATCCCATCGTAGATTGAACCTATAAGTCCGGGACCGAGTTCAACCGAGAGCGGACGGTTTGTCCTCTCAACAGGCTCGCCCGGTCCGATTCCTTCGGTTTCCTCATAGACCTGAATGAAATACTTATCGCCGCGGATCTCTATTATTTCGCCAAAAAGTTTGAGATTGCCAACGCGGACAACCTCAAACATTCTCGCCTCGGTCAACCCTTTCGCCACGACAAGCGGTCCGCTGACCTTTGTTACTGTTCCCACTGTTCTCTTTGCTTCTTCCACTACTCCTCCTCTACCGATGCTCAGGTTTTCGCATTCTTCTTGCCTATGAGGTCTGCTCCAATCGCGCGCGCGAGTTCGCGCCTCATCTCTTCCAGTCCCGGCTCAGTCTCTCCTACGGCGAAGGGAAGAACCACTATGGTGTTTTTGCCTTCTGCTCTTGCTGCCTGAACCTCTCTCTGACCGAGTGCGTATGCGGCAGGCGTCAAGAAAACCAGTGCTGGTGCTTTCTGCGCCTTTATCTCGTTCCAGGCGCGGCGAAACTCCTCCGCAGTCAAAACTGGGAAAAGAGCCGCTCCCACAGCCTCAAATGGAAATATGGTCTCTCTATCACCCAGGACAAATATTTTAGACAAATTCGCGCCTCAACTTATCTTCTATTATATCAGCAGGGAGTTTGCCCAGAACAGAGCCAACACAGAGCCTCAGATTCTTGTTCTGAATACCAATCGCCCAGAGATAGTTGAACACTTTTTCCGGTCCGAACGCGTAGTGCTTTGAGCCGATAAGTATCTCGGTTGCCGCATCGTCTGCTATGCGTTCAAGAACGCCGGGGCTCTTTATCTCTTCGCGGGATTCTATTCCGAAGATTCCGAGAAGCGGGACCTCAAGTTTTCCGCTCGGCTGAGCTTGCCGCAAACCGCCTGGAGCGCAGAGGCGCTGCTCCCAGTCTTTTGGCAGCGCCCGGCAGACAGGTGTGGCGGTAAGAGAGGAAACTATTTGCTCGCCTGTTGCGCCTGTCTGGAGCGCTCTCGCCACGACAGAAACCAGTCTATACCGCGCATACTGGCGGACCGCGTCTCTTATTGTGCCTTCTGGAAGCGCTTCTGCCCAGCCGAAAGAGAGCGCACCAAGCGCAACTGAATCAAGGAATAGTGAGAACTCTCTACGCGTCGCCGCACCTGATGAGGCTTTCCGGAGGTAACTGGAACACACATCTGCGAAGAAGTTCCAAAAATTTCCAGGGACTCGCAGGCAGAACTCTTCAACGATTGCTGGTATCTGGTTGCGCTCGGAAGACGCGGTGTCTAAAAGTCTCTCGCGCAGTTTGCGAATCTCTTCGGGAAAGAAGAAGAAATCAATAATGGTCTGGTCCGGAACGTATGGTTGGAGGGCGGAAACTTCATTCTTGAAGAAACCCTCAACGAGTGCGCTAAGGTCTTCAACATCGCGTGGCGAAGGGACGATACTTCTGTAGCGCGTCTTTGAGAGGCGCTCGTAGATTTCGTCTGCGTCGCGGCTGCGCAGGAGTTCAACGAAGAATGCGCGGGAAAGGAGTTCCACCTCAGCGACGCTTATTTGTCCTGAGACGAAACACCACTCTTGCGCGTAAACCTTTTTTTCAACAGCGAGCACAGCCGCATCTCCTCTTTTGTACATTCAAATATTTGCGTCGTAGCAATTACAAAATGCAAAATGAAAAATGTAAAATGAAAAGTTATAATCCAAAATTCAAAATTACCGTTTTCCTTTCAGAGTAAGGATACTCGCTGCAAGAATGTTAGCGAGTTCTTTGGACTCTTCTAATAGAGACCCAACTACTTCAGCCGGGCTCTTCTTGGTATCTCGCAGGAGACCTAACCAGAATCTTGTTTCGTTGGCAGATTTCAAGGCGTAGTTTAGAAAATTGGTGAAATCTCTCCTGGAACTGGCGGCCTGCGCCTCAATGATGTTGGCGCCAATTGATGTCGCCGATTTCAGAAGTTGCCTGGCTATTATCTCGGTTGACATTCCCTTCTGAAGATTGTCAACGAACTGTGTAATTCGCAAGGCATACCGGTACGCTCTTGTTTTTATGTCAATTTTGATTTTTGAATTGTAACTTTGCATTTTTATATTTGAATTTTGCATTCTCTCTATTCCTTACCAAAGAGTTTCTCTGCAATTAGCGGAATCAGGTCGCCTTTCATTTCAGAAATTCTTGTTGCGAAGGTCAAGTCAATCTCGTATCCGGGGTTTCTGACTCGCAGACCTGAGGCGACTTTTGGGTCAGCGGTTGGACCTGAAAATCTGCCTGAGGTGCAAGACCGATTCGCCTCTTCCACGAGACCTGGTCCGAATCTTACGGCATCCTTTGGCGAAAGGAGCAACTCACCTGAGACTTCCGGCGAAAGCGATTTGAGGCTTTTCAGTAAAACTTCTCTTAGTTCTTTCTCTGGCAGATTCTCCAGAATCTTCAGAGCCAATGATAGAACTTTTTCAATCGCCTCGTTTTTCGCGGATAATATTGAGATTTTCACTTCCTGCCGCAGATTTGCCAGTTCGTTGGAGAGTCGCGCTTCAAGGTCGGCGATTTCGCGCGCGATTGTCTCTTTCAGGCGCTCTTCTTCGCCCTTCTTTGCCTGCGCAATCTTTATCTCTTTCTCTGCGACAGCGCGCCTGATGATGGAGTCCGCCTCTTTGCGCGCCGCCGATAAAACTTCTTCTCTAATCTCGTCCAAGCCCATAAAATTCTCCAGTTACGGCTTGAATATTATCTCGGGCTTGACAAACGTCATAGGCTCCTGTGTGAGCCAGATTGTAAGAAGAACCGACGCAAGTAGCGCGACTACCGCGTAGGTCTCGACCAGCGCGGGCAGGAGTATTGCGCGTCCTGCCTCTTCCGGTTTCTTGGCGACGAGGTTTATCGCGGCTGCAGAGGTTTCAGCCTGGAATATTGCGCTTCGCCACTCTACAACACCAAGGCACAGACCGACTATGAGCAGAAGGATCCCGGTCATCGGCTTGACCGAGATTGTGCCTGCGATGAGTCCGCTTCTCAGCGAGATCATAATTGCGCCAATAAAACTGTAGAACCCCTGTGTTCCCGGCAGTGCCATAAGGATGAGTAATCTGCCGAACAGTTCAGGCTTTTCCGAGAGAACGCCTGCGGCCTGTGAGGCGGCGATTCTGATGCCCTTTGCGCTTCCAATACAACCTAACAGGACCGACACTGCCGCGCCTGTAGCAGCCCAGCCAAGACCTGTCTGCAAAAAATAGACGCTTACTATATCGCCCATTCTCTCCTCCTCCTGTTTGAAAAAGAATCTTCTTTAGGACTTCAATTCTATGCGGTTACTTACAAAGCCAAACGGAGCGAACTTCACTCCTCCTGATTCATAGAATCTGCCGAAGAACTCAAGAAATATAAGCCTTACGCTATGAATAAAAGCGGTCAGAATGCTCATAGCGAAGTTGAAGATATGTCCGCCCACGAGGACAATGGGGACGGCGATAATCGCCAATGGGGTAACCAGAAAAGCAGGGAATAATTGCGCTATAATGTCAGGGGCCTTTTCCGCAATTATATTGATCGCCATACCGACAATAGTCGTCGTCATCGCGAGTGCAAGGAGACGGGAATAGGAAAGGACATCGCCGACAAATGCTGCTGTTCCGTAGGTTCCCATTATGCCGTAGAGGCTGACAAGACCAACGATAGCCTTGCCCGCAAAACCCTTCTGGTCTCTTCCCTGCGTCAGAACAAGCGAGACCGCTCCCACAACTGTCATAATGAGTCCGAGTTTTGGCACCCAGGGGGGAAAATTCGCGAGACTTCCGACTGCGAAAAGGATGAGACCCGGCAGATATGTGAGCCAGGTCGCACCGTCAAAGAGGGCGTTGAGCGGGCGCCCCATAGTGAAGTCACGAACCATTCGCATAAATATACCGTAAAGTTGGTTGACCATCCCTATTCCGAGCGCTATTCCAAGCGCTACGAGAGGAAATTTGAGCGGGTCAAAGGAGAACGCTTTGACTGCGCGAAGAGACGCAGCAATTGACCCGAGCCCAACAGCATCCAGGAACCATCTATCTATGAAATCGGCGGCGAGACTACCTGTCAGAGCGCCGAAAACCATTGTGCTTATCCCTGCATAGACAAAGAGTCGGAAGAAGCCGCGCAGTCCGGGCAGGTCCCTGTAACGGCGCTCAAAAAAAGTGGCGAGAACTATAAGCATCGCGCCATAAAGAACATCTCCAAAGCAGATTCCAAAGAATACCAGGAAGGTGAACGTGACAAATGTGGTGGGGTCAAATGTCCAGTAATTTGGCAAGCCGAACATATTGACCAGTAACTGCATCGGCCTCAGCAGTGGGTTTAGCCTTATATGGACAGGGACGTTCTCTCCTGGTTTCGGGTCTTCTATCTCCGCGCTGACAGAATGGAACTCTTTTTTCAGTCCCTTCAGAAACTTCTCAACCTGGCGCTTTCTGATGTATCCGCGGCAGACAAGGATGCGCTTTGATGACGAAATCTGGCGTGCGAGGTTCACCCGCCTCAACTCAGACTCGTAGAACGCTATCGCCATGTCTACTTTGTCCGCCAGTTCCTTATTGGCGTGAATCTGTTTGAGAATATCTTGCTCTTCCGCCGCCAGTTCTTTCAGTCTCGTATCTATTCTGCCAAGTGTGATGGACGGCGCCTCAGATATTGATACGATTGGCACCTCGCTCACCGGGTGTTTCCCTATCGCCGAACTCGCTTCGTGCGCGCGCGCGCGAGGAAATGCGAGCCAGAAGAGGACCTCTGTCCTTGATTGCGCTGCCAGTCCAACCTCAAAGTTCTTCCTTATCTGTGCATTTTTCTCTATCGCGCGAAACACGGATGGTCTTGTCCTGTAAAGCGAAAGACCGACCCACCTGGTAGCCTTCAATCTGATTGGAGGGACCGCAAGCGACTCAAACGGCAACACGCTATTCTTCTTAGCGTTGAGGCTCTTTTGCGCTTCCTGATTTCTTGCGTATTTGACGCGAAGTTCCTCAATCGCACCTGAGACACCAGCGCCGCTCACCGTGTTGATAACAGTTTCAAACTCGCTCGTTTGCATAACTCTCTTTGCGGAGAAGATGCCATCCAGAAAATTGTCTTTCCTTGGTATGAATTGTCGCAGAAAATCCTGCGCCGATTTGAGAAGACCCAACTCCTTTTCTGCTGCGGCTGGAGAAAGTCCCCCTTCAAGTTGTATCGGGCGGAATCGCTGCGCCCACTCTGAAGAGCCGCTTTTTTCATCCGACAGGTGCACCTCGCCCTCGCGATAGAGCCATTCCAGGAGTTTCTGCTTCTCTGATGCAGGAGCCAGCAGCGTTATCTTTTTCATTCGCTCAATAGCCACGTGCGACCTCTTATGACCGGCTCATCTGAGCAACAGATAGACCCGCAGTTACATATTTCATCTTGAAAGTATGCGCAAGACCACCTCGCTCGCGCAACTCTCTAATGTTTCCTGAGAGATTCCGCCAATCCGCGTGATAGTCTCTCTGCGCTCTTTCTCAAGCGCCTCCTTCTCCTCTTGTGCTCTATTTTCTATCTGCGCACTGAGACGCTCCAGTTCCTGCTCTATCCTGGTATCAGTTTCTCTGTGCAGGGTCTTCAGGTATTTCTGGATGTCGGCTGCGATGTTAGACTCCTGCGCCTTTGCTTTTGCCACCAGTTCGTCCGCTTCCTTTTCTATTGCGAGGACGCGGTGAACAATATCTTGCGCCTGATTTTCTTGTTGGTTTTCCGAAACGCCCATCACTATACTCTCACCCATAATCATCAAGACATTTCAGGAAATGATATGTCCTTACTCCCAAAGGGCGTAAAAGTATAAGGTGAAAATAGACCGAAATCAACAAAAATTCTGTGGTGGTTTGTCCGCGTCACGGCAGAAAATAGCCGAAAATTGGAGTTTGACACATACGGCTGAGTATGCTATTATTCCATACGGGAAGGCGGGCATGAGGAGGTTGAAAATGTTTGAGAAGTACAAAAAACAGAGGGAGGAGAGAGGGTTCCTGGGGATGTCAGGCAAAGAGGTGACAAGGATTGTTATTCTGGTTCTCTTTGGAATTATCTTCCTTGTGTTTGTTTCTCTTCAGTGGCCTGCTACTTCCAAAAAGCCGCCGGAAGAGGAAGGAGTGGTTGTGCCTCAGGTGCGCAGAGCGGGCGACCGCGAAGCGCCCGCAGCGTTTGAAATTGAGAAGGAGAAGGGGCTTCTCAAGCAGCGCGAAACAGGCGAAATCCCGTTAGCACCCGGGCCGCTTGAATACCCCAAGCCGCCTACCCCATTTGTTGAGGAGCCCGGTATATGGAGCCAGGTGGATGATAATGCGGTCAATGTGCTGGAAGAAAAGCCCCTCAATTACGCTCTCCACCAGATAAACAGTATGACCCAGGAAGAGATAGAGAAGCGTGTGAAGGAGGACGGGAACCTCACAGAGGACCAGTATTGCAGAAACCCTGCCAAATACCGCGGCAAATTTGTCTCTATCACTGGAACGTTGATTGAACTGGAATGGAATCGGCTTCCGCCCAACCGCTCCGGACTGAATATGGTCTGGGTTGGCACACTTTACAACCAGCAGAATATGACTTACAGAAAATACTACTTCTACGTCACGCGCAAGGATGCTGAATATATCACCAATAAATACGCCTATGCGCAAGGTCTTGCCAGAAACGGCGACCTTGTTAGACTTGACGGCATTTTTGTAAAACTCTACAGGGCAGAGGTTGAGGGTGGAAACGGAGCGGTGCTGACCTTTCCATTTGTGGTTGGCAGGGAACTCATAAAGATTGAAGAGCCAACTTACAAAGACATCTACTCGTCATACCCGTGGTTTCTTAGTATGACCGTCGTTATGAGTATAATGGCGCTTGCCGCTGGCGTTATATTTATCGCCGCCCGCAGAGCCAGTAAAGCGCGCATAGAGTTCAAGAAAGGACTGCTCCACAAGTTGGGAAAGAGAGTCAATAACGAATTCATCAGGGCTCACTCAAAAAGGCACAAAGTAGACCAGCCGATAGAGTGCGACATAGAAGGAAGCGGACCTGAATCTGAGCCGACCTCCGGCGAAAGTCCCGCTGCCCCGCATCCGGGAGAACCAGAGACTTAGCGCCTATGCGAACTCTTATCTTCAGAGGTTCTCTGCGCACAAGCGAAATCGTAATAGGTGCAAACTCTGTTGATATACTGCCTGAGTTAGTGAGAAGACTTCGCCCTTCAGACGCATTCATTGTAACTGACCAGAATGTGGCGAATCTTTATCTTGAACCGATTCTGGCGCGCCTGCGAGATTCAGGCGCGAAGACCGCCTTCAGAATATTCCCACCCGGTGAAAAGACCAAGTCGCTTGAGTCCCTGAATCTACTCTACGATGATTTTGCCAGTGCGCGTCTGGACAGGAGTTCTCTCGTGATTGCTCTAGGCGGCGGCGTAATTGGCGACCTGACGAGTCTCGCAGCCGCCACCTATATGCGTGGGACAAAACTCCTTGACATACCCACAACTCTCCTTTCTATGGCTGACTCCTGCATCGGTGGAAAGGCGGCTGTCAATTACGCGGGACTGAAAAACCTAATCGGCACGTTCTATCAGCCAGACGCTGTGGTAATTGACACAAACACACTCTCCACTCTGCCCCGGCGGGAATATGTAAGCGGGCTGGCAGAAGTGGTGAAGTCTGCCTCTGTCGGCGACCCACTTCTGTTCTCCATTCTAGAGAGAGAGAAGGATAAGATTCTAACGAAGGATTGCGAAACTGTTACTGAGTTGATTGAGCGCAGCCTCAAAGTGAAAATCGCTGTCGTTTCGGAGGACGAGACAGAAAGAGGCGCGCGGCGAATTCTAAATCTCGGCCACACTCTCGCGCACGCGTTAGAAGCGCACCTGAATTTCTCAGACCTGCTTCACGGCGAGGCTGTCAGTCTCGGACTCGTGTTCGCCTCGGAAATTTCCGCTTCTCTCGGTGTCTGCAGAAGTGAGAGCGCGCTCAAGATGCGCCAGGTGCTCCTTTCGTTTGGTCTGCCTGTATCACTTTCCTCTGCGAACCCGGATGAACTGGTCAGCCTTATGCAGAGGGACAAAAAAACTGTGGCAAATAAACTGACTTTCGTCCTTCTTGAAGATATTGGTCGCGTGAAAATAGTTGAAGATGTTGACCCTGAACTGGTAAAAAGAATCCTCGCGGAGTGCCAGGCTGAGTTCAAGTAACAGTGTTCAATTCGCGGTAGCGCCGGTTGTGGCGCGGGGAAAATTGAAAATGCAAAATGAAAAATGCAAAGTTGAAATTCAAAAATCAAAATTCCCAGAAAAGGCGGAGCAGTGCGCTTACGAATCAATTTTGAATTTTGAACTGCCATTTTGCATTTTTACTTTTGAACTTTGAATTTTCTGAACGCAGTGGGATATTTGGGCTTTGTCATTGATAAGGCAGGAGGCGCTGATTGGAAAACGTTCTTGATTTGGTTCGTCTTTCTCTCGCAGGCGGTGTCGGATTTGCGCGCCTTCAGACGCTTCTAACAAAATTCGGAAGCGCGTCAGAGATATTCAGCGCCTCGTTTGACCAGTTGACCGCGCTTCAAGGGATTGGAGAAAAACCAGCCAGTTCAATACTTTCTCCTGACCTAACGAAAAGAGCGGAAAAGGAGATTGAGAGAGCGCAGAAAGAAGGGGTTCAGATAATAACTTTTGATTCGCCCCAGTTTCCCGCACATCTGCGTGCCATCCCCGACACTCCGATACTCCTGTATGTGAAAGGAGATGTTGGTTCTCTTTCTAATGTCTGCATCGGAGTTGTCGGGACGCGCAGACCTTCGCACTACGGCATTACGCAGGCAGAAAAAATTGCGCGAGAACTCGCCACTGTCGGACTGACTGTGGTCAGCGGACTCGCACTCGGAATAGACACAGCGGCTCATTCGGGCGCGCTTTCCGCTGGCGGAAAAACAATTGCTGTTCTTCCGACAGGAATGGACAGCATATATCCGCCGGAAAATAAGAAACTCGCCCAGAAAATAATCTCTTCTGGCGCGCTTGTGAGCGAGTTCCCTTTTGATACACCTGTCAAGCGTGAATTCTTCCCGCGCAGAAATCGCATCATAGCGGGTCTCTCTCGCGGACTGGTTGTGATTGAGGCGCCTTTCGGAAGCGGCGCTCTTATCAGCGCACAGTTCGCTGCTGATTACGGGCGCGAAGTTTTCGCACTTCCCGGACGCGCAGACTCGCACCTCTCGCGAGGCTGCCACAAACTCATAAAAGACGGAGCAAAACTAATAGAGAATGTGGACGATATTCTCTCCGAGATTGCGCCGCAACTTCTCGCTGAAAGAAAGGCGCAGGCTAAAGAGGAGCCGCTCTTTGCGCCAGACCTCTCTGAGACTGAGAAGCAGGTCTTCAGCGCTGTTGAGATAGACCCCAAAAATATTGACGACATCACTACACAGTGCGGACTCTCATCCGCAGACGTCTCATCTGCGCTCCTTACGCTCCAACTGAAAAAACTCGTGATTCAACTTCCCGGCAACTCTTTCGCAAGAAGATAGTTTAGCCGCGGCATTTATGCCGCGGGGTTCCCGCCGAATGAAGTTGGCGGCTAAACCGGGCAATTGATGGGTTTAGGAGGTCCTTATGGCTTGGGAAAGACTCAGAACCTACTTGCAGCAGTCGCGCACTCTGCTGAACAGCATAGTCCTCGTTATTCCTCTCCTTCTTATCTATCAACTTGGCATACTTCTCGTCTCGTGGGAGAGCATCAACGGAGTTGACTTCCTCACGATAGTGACCTGGAAGATTGCCAGAGTTGAAGGGCTGCTCATTCTCAATCTCATTCTGATTGCCGCCTTTCTGATTATCGCGCTCTACCTGCGAAAGAAGCAGAGTTTTAGAACAGATTTTGTTCTGCCTATGATTGTTGAGAGCGCGGTCTGGGCGGTCGGTATGGGAATTCTGATTGTTTTCCTTCTCAAGTTTACGCTGCCTGTGGCTGTCTCTGGAGGCGGCGTGCCTGACATTCGCGCGCGCGGCGCGATAGGTGGAATAATCAAAAGCATTGGGGCGGGCGTGAACGAAGAACTTGTTTTCAGGCTTGCCCTGATGAGTTTTATTATCTGGTTCTGCACTGCAATGTTCATTCTGAAGAAGTTCACTTCAATTCTTATTGGAATTCTTCTCTCCTCTTTTCTTTTCTCGCTTTCACATTACTGGATTGGCGGGGAACGATTTGCAAATTATTCCTTCTTCTACAGATTTTTTGCCGGCATAATTTTCGCAGTCATTTTCAAATTTCGCGGTTTCGCAATCGCTGTCTATACGCACACGATTTACGACCTTTTCGTTCTCTTCGCAGGGCAGTAGCAAGCGCTCTGATTGACCGAGGGGTGTATGCGGCTCTCTGAATCTATTGTGCTCTTGGTATTTCTGGCTGTGGTCGCGACCATATATCTTTTGGAGGCGCGGCTTCTGCTTCGGCTTCTTTTCAGCAGACTCGCGGGTAAGCAAACAGGGTCGGGAATACTGAGCAAACCCGCAATTATTCTGCACTCTCTGGCGCTTGCGGGCATAGTTTGTCTGGCTTACAGTTACTTTATTGAGCCTTACTGGATTGAGGTGCGGACTGTGACTATCGCCACAGAGAAGTTCAAGAACACTGACCTGAGAATTGTCCAGATTTCCGACTTGCACTGCGACAGAACAGTAAGAAACGAAAACAGAATGGTGGATATTATCAATTCGCTCAAGCCCGACATCATAGTCTTCACGGGAGACTCCTTGAATGTGCCTGATGCGCTGCCAGGGTTCAAAGAGGTAATGGCGCGGTTGAAGGCGGGTATCGGCAAATATGCTGTGCGCGGAAACTTTGATGTCTGGTTCTGGAAAGACCTTGACCTGTTCGGTGAGACCGGCTTCAAAGTGCTGGACAAAGAGACTGTCAGACTATCAAAGAATGGCGAAGCATTCTGCATCACCGGACTGAGTTGCGAATACCGCGGCAAGATACCTAAGATATTTGTGAACTCAGCGGGTGGCTGTTACAGCATATTTCTGCACCATTATCCTGACCTGATTGAGGACGTGAAAGATGCGAGTTTTGATTTGGACCTTGCGGGTCACACGCATGGCGGTCAGGTCGCTCTTCCGTTTTACGGCGCGCTTATCACGCTCTCAAAATACGGGAAGAAATACGAATCTGGCAAATACATTGTCGGTCCCACAGTTCTTTACGTGAACAGAGGAATCGGACTGGAAGGCGGAGCAGCGCCGAGGATAAGGTTCTGGTCCAGACCTGAGATTACCATTTTTGATATAACGCCGAAAAGATAGCGCCTGACCTGTCCTCCGAAAACTGGACCGGGTTTCAGGAGAACTCTTATGAAGAGTGTTCTCGTTCTGGTCGCCAGTCCGAGAAAAGGCTCAAATTCAGATACTCTTGCCGATGCCGCTCTTGAGGAGTTTTGCAGACGCGGCGCACAGGCGCGGAAAATCTACATCTCTGACCTCAAGATAAACCCCTGTTCAGGCTGCCTGCGCTGCAATGTGCTTGGACACTGCGTCCAGAACGATGAGTTCGCCTCTTTTCTGAAATCGTTCAGAGAATCCGACGCGATTGTAATATCCTCTCCAGTCTATTTTCACAGTATTCCCGGTCCTCTGAAGACACTTATTGACAGATTCCGCTCAGTTATGCACGTGACAGTTCTGAAAGAGAGACTGCGCTGCGAGTCCAATTTATCAGGTAAAAAAGATTTTCTCATAATACTTGTGCAGGGCGAGCCGACCGCAGATGACTATAAGCCTGCCTTCCAACTTCTGAGAACTTTTTCCAGGCGCGTCGCAAAAGCGGGAAAAGTTCGGCTGCTCGCAGCGAAGGGACTGCCAATGAAAGGGCAGGTGAAGATGGATTTTGACTCGCTCAAAGCGCTATTCAAAAAATTGGCTCTGCCCACCGATGATAAATTTGTATCGGCGAGAATGCGCCACAACAAGAGACTGATTGATAAAGCACGCCTCCTCGCCGCCTCCCTCATCCAGAAACCACGGATAAACACAAATGAACGCAGATAATCAGAAATTGTTTAGCCGCGGGCTTCAGCCCGCGCGCCGGCTCCGGAAGCACCACGTCGGAAGACGTGGTGGTGATTTCTAAAGCCGCCCCGTTCATCGGGGCGGTTAGAAGCCTTCGGCAAATCAGCTGCTCATTTCTTACGAAGGTCCGTGGTTACTTTACCAATCAAAAGGGGGACATCACCGGGCACGTATTTCCCACCGGGAACACGTACCGGACCTATCAGAATTCCTGTCCGGACATCCACATTTTCACATTCAGGAAGGGCGTGAATGAATTTTTCAAAATCGGACGCATTCCTCTCAACATTCTCCGCTTTCACAGAATCTGACAGAAATTCATAACCGACAAATACTGCTGCGCCAGCATTTCGCTCTTTTGCCTCAATCAATGCCGCTGCTACGCCGTGAAGAAGTTGGTAACGAAGTTGAGAAATTCCTTCATCTACAGGACGACCAAAAATTGAACGGGATAGCAGGTCAATACGGTCTGGAACTTTTGATGTTGGCTTTTGCTTTGATTTCTCCAACTCCTCCGCAATCAAATTACCAAAGGGTTCATCCGCTTTCGCTTCTATCCCCACAACCACGCGTGCGTCTCTCGTGTGCCCAGATAACATCAAATCAGTATTACGAGTTTCTCCCTTGAAGTCATCAAGCGGAGTTTGCTTTTCGGGAATACCTATCTCGACTACCACACCATCAGTAATAGGGTGGCTTCTGAACAGCAATTCCAGTTCTGCAGGAACTCTCGCAAACCCATCTCTGAACCACGCTTTTGCGAGTTCCTTTGCGCTATGTCCAGCCTTCCAATGCTTCTCTCCCATTTTCGGCGGAGCATATTTGAACCAATCATCAACTGACTGAATAGGCGTGCCCTCACTTGCCTGTATAAAGAGTAAACACTGAGAATTGTTAGAGCACGACAGGGAAAGCGAGATAAAAAGAGCAATGGGAAGAATAACTTTCACTATCAACACCATTCCAAGCATCTCAAGACACTCATAGGAAGAACAGGCTAACCAACATCCCTCATAAGTCGCCTCAAAATCCTTATGAAAATATCTACATCCTTATGAAATTCCAAAAAGATATTCTCTCCTGCCTGCCTTTGTATTTCAACGCCATCTCTGTAGCCCCGAAAATCTGCCAGTTCTGCCAGAGATATAGCGCAGCCACCTCGCTTTCCCTTGAATCTGAGGTTGACTGATGTCAGATACAAGGTGCCAGAATCTACACAACGCAGAACCTCTCGGGATACGGTCCGAACATCCTCGGGTATTATCATATAAGCATCCCCAAACGGGACTGCAAGAGCTGGAAATTTACTCTCCTGATGCGTTTCACGAACATATTCATTCCAACCCGCATCGCACATAAAGTGACATCTCTCACCTATTGGCAGGTGAATGTCTGTTCGGATATCTGGGAGTTCTCCTTCTTCAATTCTCCAGAAGAGCCTATATCTATCAAGCAAAGACTCTGTCTTTTCACTAAAGGTTATTTCCAGTCCGAGGTTTCGTGCTATCGCATGGAATTCCTCTTCTTCCTCAGGTGATAACTTACCGTCGGAAACAGCAGAGCTCATACATCTCTGCAGGTGCTTATCAATTTCCGTATTGTGTATCCTTTCAACGATCTCTTCTGGCAAGTTCAAATCACGCTGGAGTTTCTCAAGAAAGACTTTCTCGTTTGCATCTATCTGGCTATCGGCTATGACTTCAGCGAAGGTCTTCTGATATATCGATTCCGCTACTTTAGTATAGATATGGCTCGCTGTCAGGTCGCTCAATCCTAAAATAGATTTCAAATGTGAAAGGTCTTTCAACTCATCATCCGTTAGCACCTTATCAGCAAGACAATATCTAAGGTAGTCCCGATAAAATGATTCTCTCTCCCCTTGGAACTTCCTGTAGATGTCTACCCTATAAGCATCGGCGATGCGTCTAATATCCTCCACCGAAATGTCGCGCACTGTCTCAGCGTTAGCAAACAAATTATTAATTTCAATTATTGCGTTTTCTTTTCGGATTTGCCCAAGAAGCCTTTGATGCAAGGATTGTGGTCTTAGAGGCTTTCTTGTGAAAGGATATCCTTGCCGCGCGCGTTCTGTTATTCTGTGTTTTCTACGCTCCTGTTCCTTCAAGATAGATGACCAGACAAAGGTCTTATGGCATATCGGACAATGTACAGGCAGGTCAACCTCATCTTGGGAAATTGCGAGTGCTTCCTGGCAGTGTGGGCAGCGAACGTTGATGTCCATATCCGCACCTCCAAACTACTTGAGTAATAAACCCCGCAGTAATATATCACAGCGGACAGGTCCGCTGGCTAAAATTTTGCCGTTTTTTGAAAATTTTTTGCGAAAGGTGTGCATCCTTACCGCAGGATGTCCAGACCCGTGGACTGAAGTCCACGGCTTGTCAACCGCGGCAATGAATGCCGCGGCTTCGGAACTACCCCCGCGTTGAAACGCGGGGCTTGGAATTATCACCACGCCTTCCGGCGTGGTGCTTCCAATACTATTCATTCTTCGCGCGAGGGAGGTGATTTTGCGCGTTTTTGGGGCAGGGGGTATATTATAGAAATCCTGTAAATTGGAAGGGGGTAAAATCGCATAACTGTAATCGCGAGCAAAAGTTACTAAAAACGGCAATTTACAGGACGCTGGAAGAAAGTATAAAGTCAAAAGTATGAAGTATGAAGTGACTATTGCCTTCCTACTTTTTACTTTTTACTTTTTACTTTTCACTTCTTACTTCTGCCTCTGCCTCACCCGAGAGCCGAGAGCCGAAAGAGGCTTACTTCCAGTCGCTTGAGACATCGCCGAGGTAGCGGATTTTGCCGAGGATGCGCACCTTCAACTTCGCATTGCGCGGAACCGAGCACTCAAAGACCTCCAGCGCATCGTTCTGTGTATTCCATTCAAAACTGCCGCTGAAAATCAAAGTGCCGTTCTCATCTTTCACCTGAACGTTGGGGACAAGTTCATCAAATGACAGGTTTGAATAGACCTCTCCATACGCGCCGTAGATTTGGATTGAATTCGGGCTGATACTGAGTTTGCCCTCGGAAGAAATGTTGTATGAAAAATCAAGGCGACCTGGAGCGCCCCAGTCTATCTTCACAGAAGAGGATTCTGCGACAGAAATCTGTTTGCACTCTCTGCTCTTCGTTATCCGCGCTGTCAACTTACTTGTAGAGCCGACCGCTGCGGCGTGGAAGTCGTAAGTTCCGACAGGTATCTCAAGACCCTTCGCCTGCCCAGCGAGGTTGAACGCCGCAGTCAGTTCATTCCCCTTCTTGTCCTGGACCTTACCTGTGACAATCGCGTAAAGGAGATTGCCTTTTGATTTGAATCCCGAAACGAGGTCAAGTTTTCCTGTCTTTGTGGCGAAAGGACGAAGAGATAATTTCTTGCCAGATTGCGAGGCTTTCACCTCATAGAGTTTCCCGCCTATCATCATCACGTTGGCGAGGGTGCAGGCACAGGGATTTTCGCCCGTAGCAAGCGCGTCTGTGCCGTAATCGTTGAACTTGCCGTTGCTGTCCTCATCTATGAGGAACAATTTGGTGTTTCCGAACTTGCCGGCTGCGAAGCAGTGTCTGCGGAAGTGAATTGTGCTATCTTCGCGAAATATCTTCACTGTGTAGGGCGCTTCCCCTTCCTCTGCGTAGAAGACTTTGACGGTGACGATTCCGCCCTGTCCGGGCAGGTGCGTTTCAAATACGCCGTCCGCATCCGCGTCCACTTCTATTGAATTTTTTCTATCCTCCACGCCGTGACCGAATTTTCTGCCTTCATTAGGAAGAGGCAGGAACTTGAGAGTTGTCGTCGCCATCGGACCTGTAACGAGAGAGGAATCTGTCGGAAAAGGCGTGATAAACGGGAACTCTTTCTGGCTGAACTGCTTCATCTCCACAACAGTCCACTGCTCTCCCTCTTCCTGCGGCGCCTTCGGAGTCTCTTTTGCTCGCGCCTCCTCTTCCGCTCTGCGTTTCTCCTCCTCAGCCTTCTTACTCTCCTCTTGCGCCTGTTTCATCTGCTCTTCAATCCAGCGCTGTTGCGCCTCCTCCCTGAGTCTTTTCTCCTCTTCCCCCTCCGTGTCCTGTTCCTGCCTGCTTTTCTCGTCCGTTTCCCGCTGTGCAGCAACCTGCGTGAGGTAAGACTCTATCTCTTCCTTTTTGGTTTTCGCGTGCGCCGCATAGACAGTGTCTGGGTACTTGGCGGAAAAAGAGGATAAGAGTTGGAGCGCCTCGCTTGCGCGCTCACTGCGCCGCAGATTATTCGCCTTCTCAATTATCTCGGAGCACTCTTTCTTAGCATCAACAAGCAGTATGAGGCGCGCTCGCATCGCAGCGACCCGCTCTGCGCAGGCGGCGCAATCAGCAAACTGCGCTGTGAAATTGTCCAGTTCAGTCTGCGCTTGACCATAATCTTCCAGCGCTACAAATGTGACAAAGGAGAGGTTGAGTCTGGCAAGCGCTTCCTGCGCATCCTTCTCGTATTTCTCGTTTACCTCTTTTACTCTGCGTCTTATCTCGCTCGCCCAGATTGTGCCGGAAACCTTCTCCAGAGCGGCTTCGTAAAACGCAAGCAGTTCCGCTCTGGTTGAACCGGGGTTGTTAGCGTAAGAGTCTGCCTGCGCAATCAGCGCCTGCGCCGTCTTCTCCGCAAGAACATCCTCGTCGCTTGAAGTTGGATACGGGATACGCACAGGAGTGGCGACGAAGAAGGCGAGTATCGCGACCAGAACCGCTTCCGCCGCCCATACCGCAAACACCCAGCGCGGCATCTTTCTCTTTTCCGAAAAGAGAGATTGGCCGAGACCAGAACTGAAGTTTCTATTTTCACTCATACGTTTACTCCTGTTCACCTTTATTCGCCTATGTATTATAGCGACCGGCTATTCAAACCTCCACAACTTTCTCTCGCATAACACGCCTGCGTGCGAGACAATTTCGGTTGTATGGAAGCGCTGTAGCGCTACTGGACTCCACAGCGGCTAAACCCCGCCGCTTCTTCTCCCCCGCCGCCGGACTTTCATCGTAAAATCGACAAAAAAATCCTGTAAATTGCCATTTTTAGTAACCTCACCGCGTATCACAAGTTACGTAATTTTAGCCCTTCTGAATTTACAGGATTTCTATAATATCTCCCCACCCGTTTCGGCTCTCGGCTTTCGGCTCAAAATCCTCTCCCTCGCGCGAAGATGGGTTGAAAACTTGACTTGAAGCGAAGGTGATGTTATTATGAAAAATAATCAGAGCCGAAATGACGCGGTCAAATTTCAAGAAGGTTAAGGAGTAAGGTGGAAGAAAATAAATATGAGTCCTCTGCTTTTTTTGTCGCGAAGGAGTAGTATATGCGCATAACAAGCATTGCCATAGAAAACTACCGGTCAATCAACAAAGCAGAACTCAAGGACTGCAAGACAATCAACATCCTTGTTGGGCGGAACGGGTCAGGTAAGTCAAATATCCTGAGTGCGCTTCAGAGTGCTGCGCACGGGATTACAAAAAATAAAGTCCCTACCACTGCCTTGCCTGATACCGACTTCTGGAACAAGTCTTCACGCAAATACTCAGTTTCCTTCGATACGGTTTTTGAGTGGAACGAGATTGCTCAACTCAGATTTCGAATTAAACAGAAGGACTACCAGTGTAGGGTCACAGTTACTATTCCTGCAGATAGTCCAAACGCAATCCGGAAAGACAACGAGCTAATAAGCTATTTGCATCAGCAGCGTTCTGAGGACAGATATATCAACGAAGCGCATCGATTGGTGGACGATGGTCTTCAACAAGGGACACATGTTGAGGTGCTTCCGCCAGAAGTGATTGGCCCTCCCGATATTGGAGTGTCTGAGTCCCGGGAGGTTAGACAATTGGACGCTGGTCTCTCCCTTTTCCATCCCTGTATTGACACCTTGCAAACTCTGGAGAAAGAAGAAGACAACACCCTGAAGGAAATAATCACTCAGACTAAGCGTGTTCTTCCGGAAGTATCCAGTATTCTTGCAAGTGTTGCAGGCCAGAGAAGAGGAGTGAAAGCTGTTCTTGAAAACAGCAAGGCGCTTCCTTTTGGAAGCCTGAGCGACGGCATTCGCAGGGTGATGCTGCTGTCAGCATACCTTGTAACGCACAAAGGCGAGCCGGGAATTGTGATTCTTGACATGCCGGAGACTTACCTGCATCCTGGGGCGCAACGCGAGTTATTGCGTCTTATTACTGACCACAGCACAAACAAGCATTTCTTCATCGCGACACACTCGCCGGTTTTCCTTGAGGAGATTGGGAAAGGAACGATAGCGGTCTATCGAATATCCCGTGACCCAAAAGAAGGCACTAAAGCAGAACTTATGGAATCGGATACAATTCTTGATGCCTACTTTGACCTTGGGCACCGCTTCGGGTCCGCTGTGCAAGCAGATGCTGTGATCTGGGTAGAAGGACCAACAGATATACCTGTCGTAAGGCTCTGGTTGCGGAATTATGACAAATTGAATGGTTTGAACATTGAGGTTATGCATTTGGGCGGAAACAATATCAATAGCGCTGATTTTGACCCGGTCATACTATGTAAAATAAATCCCCAGTCTTTTGTGCTGATTGATTCCGAAAGAGAAGCAAGAGGCAAACCGATAGAAGAAAAGCGCGAGGCTTTCTTGGGAAAGTGCAAGTCTGCCAAAATCCCGGTGTTTCAGGCCACTGAGTATCGCGCGATTGAGAACTATCTTGTAATGGCGACTCCTGAGTATGAGTCAGCCGCGGACAAAGAAGCCCTATTATATGCAAGCCCAAACGTTTTGAAGGCAAAGTACGGAATCAGAAAGGGAGAGCGCCGTTTAGAACTCGCGAAAGGATTTGCCGACCAAAAGTTACAGCAAACCGACATTGGGGATTTCTTCAAAAAGGTGGTGGAAAGGATTGTCACCACACCATAGCGAAAAGAGAGACGCCCGCTGCACGGCGGGCGATGGTGTGAAGAAGAATTTTCTTTTCTTTCCTCAAAACAGCGGCGGGTGAAGTTTTTACCGCGGCGGTAAACACCGCGGGCAGGTAACACCTGCTGGTGACATCCGCGGGTATAAAACCCGCGGCTTTGGAATTATGACCATGCGATTGCGGCGTGGTAGGAGACCCGCGGACTGAAGTCCGCGGCTTTGTTTACCGGGCTGTTGACACTCCTACCAAAGTGAAATATACTGAGCCTAAAGATTGGGTTAGGCTTGAGGAAGATATGGAGATTTTAGCGGTAGGGTCGGTCGCGTTGGATACGATTGAGATTCCTTCGCACAAAGTGACAGATATTCTCGGCGGGTCTGGAACCTTTTTTGCTTTCTGCGCGAGTTTCTTTGCGCCGGTCAGGCTTGTCTCTGTTGTTGGTCAGGACTTTCCAGAGAAGTATTTGAGGTTTCTGCAGAAGCATAAGATTGACATCGCCGGAATAGTGAAAACTGAGGGGCGTTCGTTTAGATGGCACGGAAAATACTCTGAATGTATGGATAAAAGAGAGACTGTCTCTGTGGAACCGGGATGTCTTGAGGATGCCAAGCCGATAATACCGGATGACTATCGCGCGTCAAGATACGTTTTTCTGGGCAATTGCAGTCCGGAACTGCAACTTCATATTTTGCGGCAGGTGAGGAAGCCGAAGTTGGTTTTTGCAGACACAATGGACATCTGGCTTGCGAAGAAGAGACGCGAGTTGCTCAGACTTCTGCGCCGCGTAGATGTCTTCACAATAAATGATTCTGAGGCGCAGACTCTCGCGGGTGAGAGTAGCCTGATGAATGCGGCTGCGAAGATAACGCGATTAGGTCCCAAAATAATTGTTGTCAAGAAAGGTTCAAACGGGGTTCTTCTTTATGCGGCGGGCGAGTTTGTCGCTCTGCCTGCGTTTCCGGTTCGCGAGGTGCGCGATACGACAGGTGCGGGCGACAGTTTCGCGGGCGGATTTGTCGGCTCGCTGGCGCAAAGCGGCAGGGTTTCTCTTGATTCTCTCAAGAAGGCGCTCGCGAACGGCACAGTTATGGCTCAATTTGCGATACGCGGATTCGGTCTTGAATATCTCAAGAAACTTACACGCCGCGAGATTGAGGTGAAGTTCAGAGAATACTGCGGGATGCTGAAGATTTGTGAGTGATATTTTTTCAGAAAGGCGCGATATGGAAAGGGTAAGAACTTTTATAGGAATTGCTTTGAATGATGAGGTCAGAAAGAACCTGGTTTCTTTGCAGCAGGAACTTTCCGGTGCCGGCTCCAAGGTGAAGTGGGTTGAAGAGGAGAATCTGCATCTGACGATGAAATTTCTCGGGGATGTTGATATGACTCTGACGGCAGAGATTGGGCAGATTTTGCAGGATTCGGTCGCAGAGGTGAAGCCTTTTACTTTCACGGTGTGCGGCGCTGGTGCTTTTCCGAACCCTGCTTCTGCGCGGATTGTCTGGGTCGGCACAACAGGACCTGTTGAAACCCTGACGAAGATATTCAATTATTTGAATGAGAACCTGACGCAGTTTGGCGTTGCGCGGGAGAACAGGCGGTATGTTCCGCATATAACTGTGGGGCGCGTGAAGAGTGCGTCAAAAGGGAGAGAACTGGCAGAATTGATAAATAAGAATTCAGAAAAAGTCTTCGGTGATGTTGATGCGAGCGAAATCCTCCTTATGATGAGCGAACTCTCATCAAGTGGTCCGAAATATACTGTTCTTTCCGCTGCCAGGATGGGGCAGGGTAGGGGGCAGAAGTTAGAATAATCGGGTGGTAGATGGCTCGTCCGCTTGTGAGCATTGTCATTCCCACATTCAACTGCGCAAAGTATCTGCCTGAAAGTGTCGGCTCCGCTGTGGAGCAGAATTTCCCCGAAAAAGAGGTTATAGCCGTAGATGACGGTTCCACAGATAACACAAAAGAGGTGCTTGAGCGCTTCAAAGACAAGATAAAATATATCTACCAGGAAAACTCTGGCGCATCTTCTGCACGCAATAGAGCGGTGGACCAAAGCCGCGGAAAGTATATCGCTTTTCTGGACGCGGATGATATATGGCTTCCGGGGAAACTTCAGAAGCAGGTTGAATTTTTCCAGCGCCAGCCTGGAAGCGTCAGACTGACGTACACAGACTGGGAATATTTTTTTGAGCCGCACGACTTACGTCCTCACTGGGTTCTGAAGATTTTTGCGTATGAGGGGAAGGTAACACGGCAACTTTTCTGTCACGATTTTATTTATACTCCGACTGTGATGATAGAGAGAGAGTTTCTTACCTCTATTGGACCGTTTGACAGTGGTCTGGCAATCGCTGAAGATTACGATATGTGGTTGAGGGCGAGCGCAGTTTGCGAGTTTCGCTTTCTGCCTGAAGTGCTTACCGCAGTGAGGATGCGTCCGCAGAGCCTTGTGCAGGTCTCGCCGAGAGAGACGCGGCAGAGGACGTGGATAGCGGTTCGCGACAAGTTTCTGAGTGGCAATGCGCATCTTTTGAATGGTTTTCCTTTACGTCTGTGGAGGATGAAGTGCATCAGGGCGAAGGCGATTGCTATGCATCTTTACACATTCACTAACTCGGGGATGGCCGCAAGAGACCTGCGTTCTCTGATAAGATACTTTGTGTTAGGTAAGTTGGGACGCTTGCGAAAAAGTTTTGCGCGTTGACTTTTTGCTCTGGTGAGCGATGCGTTTTTCAATAGTTACGCCGTCCTACAATCAGGCGCGGTTTATTGAGAAGACGATTCAAAGTGTTCTCAATCAGCGCTACCCGGATTTTGAACACATCGTTATGGATGGCGGCTCAACTGACGGGACGATTGAGATTCTGAAGAAGTATCCGCATCTTCGCTGGAAGTGCGAGAGAGACAGAGGTCAGGCAGACGCGATAAACAAGGGACTGAAGATGGCGACAGGCGAAATCCTCGCCTGGATAAACTCAGATGATTACTATCTGCTTGGCGCGTTTGAGAGGGTTGCGAAAGCGTATCAGGATGCTCGCAAGCCAGATATTATTTTTGGCGATGTTCTCGTAGTTACTGAAGCGGACAGAGCGATAGCGAGGCGAAGGAGTCTGCCGTACGACTACAGAATGCTTCTTCTCGGGACAAATTACATCCAGCAGCCAGCAGTCTTTTTCACGAGAGACGCGCTGGAAGAAGTGGGCTATCTTGATGAGACCCTCCACTACGCTCTGGACTGGGACTTGTGGCTGCGCTTCGGCAGGGCAGGGATGAGGTTCAAACTTGTCCAGGCACCGCTTGCCGCTCTTCGCTGGCACAAGGGGGCGAAAAGTTTCGCGCAGCGCTCGCAGATGGCTGCTGATACGAGACGTGTGCGCGACCGATACTGGTCTGAGGTGGCAAGGAAGCGGGGTTTTGCCGCGAATTTACTGTTACCCCTTCTTAGAAGTTACTACATTCTCAAAGTTGAGACAGTGAAACTGACGCTTCGCGGCGTTGTGGACTTTCTTCCTTTACGGCTGGTCAGCGCCCGCAGGTAGAGTAGTGCCGGAAACGGAGAACTGGTGAAGATTCTGATAGATGGCATCGCATTTGCGCTGCAAAGGGTTGGAGGAGTCAGCATACACTGGCTCCAACTCATTCCCGCAATGGCAAAAGCGGCGCCAGATGCGCAGTTCTTTGTCACCCTGCCTGCGCGAATGCACAGCGTATTCCGCTGCGGGAACGTAATCCCTCTGCCACTGCGATTTGTGGTTCCAAGGCGCGTATTTGAGCCGTTTGATTCTTTCAGGCTCGGGCGCGCATTGAAGAACTCCCACGCAGAACTCTTCCATTCCACGTATTTCACCTCTCCCGCTAAGACACGCGTTCCCAGAATCATAACAGTCTATGACACAATTTACGAAACTCTGCCGCAGTTCTTTCCTGAACGAGTCGGAAACAGAATAAGAAGGCGAATGAGGCAGGCGATGGCCTCATCTGACGCGATTATCGCAATCTCTGAAACCACAAGGCAGGGCATCTCCGCTCACTATCATATTCCGCTTGAGCGAATCAATGTGGTCTATCCCGGCGTTTCGCCACTTTTCAGGCGAATCGCCGACTCTGAGGCGATTGGGAGATTCAGAACGCGGCTGAACCTCTCCGGCGATTTCCTCCTTTACGTTGGCAAGCGCGAAGGATATAAAAACTTTGCTACTATTCTGTCTGCTCTCGCCCAGGTGAAGGCAAGAAACCTTCTCACGCTCCTCTGCATCGGCGGCGAGAAACGATTGAGCAGAACGCGCACTGAGCACGCACAAAGACTGAGTCCGTTCGCGCAGGTGCGGTTGGTCAGAAATCTGAAAGAAGATGACCTCGTCCTTGCATACAACTGCGCAGCAGCGCTTGTGTATCCCTCGCTCTGTGAGGGTTTTGGTCTGCCTCTCATTGAGGCGATGGCTTGCGGCACGCCGGTAATCGCGTCCGATATTCCCGCTCTGAGGGAATCCTGCGGCGATGCGGCGATGCTTGCTGACCCGCAGAACCCCTCCGCTTTCGCAAGCGCCATAGAACAGGTGCTCTGCGACCAGACCTTCAGAAAAGAGTTGATTTGTAAAGGGCTGGAAAGAGCGAAGGCGTTTTCCTGGGAAAGGGCAGGGCGCCAAACCTTGGAAATATATCGCTCTCTGCTTCAGTAAAGAATATCAGCGCGACCCGCGGCACTGCGGCTTGCCTATCCCAGCGTTTCCAGATAGAATTGCTCAAGCGCCTCTACCGACTTCTGTGCCGCGAATGTGCTCTGGCTCACAGTCTCCAGGCACTGCGCAGCCGACAGGCGCGGGGATTCCAGTGCGCGAGACAGCGTCTCCGCCCACCTGCGCGCCCCTGCCTCAAGCGGAAGAACTCTGACCAGTTCTGGAACCACATTTGCTTCCTGCGGAACACGGTCGGAAATGAGGCAGGGCAGACCCGCTGCCTGTGCTTCCACCAATACAAGACCAAGCCCTTCAAACCGCGAAGGAAAGAGAAAAGCGTCCATCGCTGCTGACATCAGTCTTGGAATATCTGAACGCGAACCAGCGAAGACAACTCTGTGGTCAATTCCTCTCTTGCGCGCCAGAGCCGCTATCTGAGGTCGCAACTCGCCTTCGCCAACCAAGAGAAAGTACACATCCGGGCGAGTCCGCAAAAGTTCCGAAGCGATTTCAACGATAAAATGGTGGTTCTTCTGTTTGTAGAACTTTCCCACGTGTCCGACGACTTGCGCGTCTTCCGGAATCCCGAACTCCTTGCGAACCTCTGCGCGGTCAACCTTCTGTCTGAACGCGTCCGTATCTATGCCGCAGTGCAAAACCCGAAACCTCTTGTCGTTCTCCCATCGCGGACCAAAAACCGCGAAAGCGGCATCACGCGAGGCTGCCAGCCCGTGCGTCGCATACCTGCGCAGCCACTTCTTATTCAGCCACCAGAAGATTCGCCTGACAATTGAGATGTCCGCATCCGTGTTATGCGAGTGCGCGATTCGCACAGGCACTCTCTCCTGCGCTGCCAGTCTCACAAAATAGCCACAGAGTATCAGGTCGTGGCTGTGAATGATGTCGTAATCACCTTCTCGCAGGAATTGCCTGAACTTGCCGGCAAAACTCAATGATTTTAGACGCACAGGAGCCAGGCATATCCTTGCGCCGAGTGATTCTATCTCAGGCGCATACTCTCCGGGCTTGCCGGTGTAACAGTAGAATGTGAAGTCAAAGCGTTGACAGTCTATGCGCCGCAGCACATTCACAAGCCAGGTCTCGCCCCCGGCGCGGTTCATAGCGGCAACAACCTGAAGAACCCTGATACGCCTTTCTTTCCTCACCATAGCCCGCAATCACGCAACTTCTCTTGTCTTTGAATACTGAACATTCTAACGCCTAATATCTGAACAACAAACATTTTCCAGCCATCTTCAGAAATTCCCCAGCCCGCCCTTCTGCGCGCACTATCCGTTCCCCACTTACGGCTTTCCGTCCTGTAAATTGCCATTTTTAGTAACTTCAAGCGAAACCAAAAGTTACGCGATTTCACCCCCTTCCAATTTACAGGAATTTGCTCTGTTGAAAAGTGCTTAAGTTCGGGAACTGTTATGACGATAAATATAGTAGCAGACCACTTCTTGAGGGGGGAATCAAATGGCTGCTACTATGACCAAGTCCGTAGTCAGTCTCTCAAAGG
>Ga0315282_10002793_pt1 | contig 31692 bp, 30 predicted proteins | sample YL17G07_20_MG_FD_203693 | JGI IMG/M metagenome (GOLD analysis project Ga0315282, IMG submission 203693) | Sediment microbial communities from Yellowstone Lake, YNP, Wyoming, USA - YL17G07_20 | ecosystem: Environmental > Aquatic > Freshwater > Lake > Sediment | place: USA: Wyoming | collected... | reverse complement strand
TAGCAATGCGACCCTCGTTTTGGATGGTGGATATTTGCCATAGGATATCCTCTTTTTTTATCTTGTATGAATGTATGATTTCGTTATGTCTCAACCGTGACATTTCCGAAACAACCAAAAAATCAGTGTGGTTGTTTGTTACCGGGGTTCTCGAGGAATTGCCCGATCATGTCTGGTAGAGACAAGGAAGTAACGCATAAAAGATATGGTATATAAATGTTGTTGCGTGGGGGTTCTGTCACGTAATCGGGTGATGGATAATGGGTTTGGATGTATGTAACAAGTCGGGTGATAATCAGAAAATAGTGAATATAATTAACAAAAAAGTAATATTGTGATTATCGTCACGGCTTTGGCTCATAATTAATATTTAAGAATCGCATATCCTCGTGCAAAAGGGATGGGTATGCGAAAAACAAATTGGAAAGTCTATGAGAAGGCGGAAGAGGAAGAGTTCCGACTCTTCCTTGAAATCAGTAAAAAAATCATTTGGAACCAACAACCACCACAACAATGGAAGGCAAAGAAAAAAAGACCGGGAAGACCACCAGCATATGATTGGAAAGGACTTGTGATCCTCCTGCTCTTGAAGATGTTTTACCGATTGAAATTCCGGGAAATCACATCATTTGCCAAGGGATTCCCTGGACTCCGAGAACTATTGGAACTCAAGAAAACACCAAGCAGATCAACCCTTCAACGGACCATGAAAAAATTGGATAAGGCATGGCTGCGAACAACTAACGATGCTATTGTTGCTGAGTTTAAAAAAAGCGGAAACACATCGGCGTAGATTCCAGTGGAGAAACAATCAACCACTACTCGCCCTGGTATTGCCTGAAAACCAGGAGGAAAACGAGAAAAAGGGACTTTAAAAAGATCCATGTCGCAATGGAAATCAAAGGCCCAGAAAAACCAATCTACTCCATTGAGATCACCAAAGCGACACGACACGATTCACCACTTCTAATCCCATTGCTTGAACGGATCAACGGAGAAATCGGTGATGTCTGCGGCGATAAAGGACTCTCGTCACGACGCAACGCACAATATATCGCCAAACGAGGCGGGACACCATTTCTCATGATGAAAAAGAACAGCACCCGCAAAAGCAAAGGATACCCTGCCTGGCGAAAGATGCACAAATCCCGAGAAAAAGACGAAAAAGCATGGGACAAACGATACCATAAACGCTCCAACAGCGAAGCAGGATTCGGCTCATTCAAACAACAAACCAACTCCTATCTTTCCAGTAGAAACCGAAAATGTCAAACCAACGAAATATGGCTAAAAACCATAGGGTACAACATACGACAATTGATTCATAGAACAATACGACTGGCTGTTACAAGAGGTGAATTATGAACCAAGGCCTATCGTCACATAATATTTTTATATACTTATCTCCTTCCTAAACTTTATGATGAAAGAAAAGGTAAACATCAGAAGTGCCTTATTGATCTTTCTTGTTTTACTAGTTATTCAAACAGGAATGTTACAAGCATATGCTTTTAAGACATCTGGCGAGTCTTCTTCGAGTGGCGTCGATCTTAAAATATTAAGATTAGGAATAAAAGTAGATACACAACCACGTACGCCATCACTTATGGTTGACTGTCTTGTAAAAAATGTTGGGAAAGAAACAGCAAATGGTTATTCTATGACAGGTTATATGTATCGAGTTCTAAATCCAGTTGATAATTCTGGTACTGTTGATGTTCAACATCTCACCATTTATCCTAATCAAAAGATTTGGGCGGGTGGGATTCAATTTTCATGGTACTATTTTAAAGATGGAATCATTCCAGGAATTTGGAAAATTACTGAAACAATTACTCCAAATGGTGGAGATGCTAATCCAGAAGACAATACCATAAGTGGAACATTTTTTATTTGTTGCATGATGATATTTAAAATATCTTGAACAACGTCACTACTAATTTTCCATTACAAATTTCCTACTATAGTTTTACATAGAGTCAGATATATTAACTTTTGACAGTAGCTTTTTTTAATACTTCAAGCCATCGGAAACCATCAATCTTCGGTAACCCTACAACCTCACCAGGAGTAACACCTAAGATTGATGATTTCCTTGGTAGATTTTTGCACTCGGAAGTACTGATGGGTGGGTGCGGGAGTTGGATTTCTCAATTGTATCGATTTTTGTTGTTCGCTGCTATTATATATTCTTAAATAGAGGAAGATCCTTCTTTTTTGTATGGAAATGATTCCTCTCGATGAAGTTGAAGAGACCTTGGAATCGTGGAAAAAAAAGAAAAAGCAAAGGCCTAAGAAAAAGAAGCAAGAGGAAACAGACGAGGAAGAGGTCGTAAAAGAGTAATACCCTCATTATTTGGGTGTTTTCAGGGTGAAATTTTTATAGCACCAATGCTTATGCATCCGGAGACGAGTTTTGTCGTGGAGGTCTAAGAGAATGAAACTTATGAGTCCTGCGTTTGAGCACGGAGGTACGATTCCAAGGGATTATTCTTGTGACGGGGGAAATACTGTGCCCGTTCTCAAGATTAGTGATGTCCCAAAAAATGCGAAAAGCCTTGCGCTGATTATGGAAGACCCGGATGCCCCTATAAGGACGTTCGTCCATTGGTTGGTGTGGAATATCTCACCGTTGAATCCGACCCTTTCCAGAAAAGAAGTAATTATGTATCCTCAGGGGAAGAATAGCGCTGAAAAAACAGGGTACCTCGGCCCGTGTCCACCTCATGGGACCCATCGGTATTTCTTTAAATTGTACGCGTTGGATACAACGCTTACGCTTCAGCCTGGTGCCCGGAAACATCATCTGGAGCAAGCGATATCCGGACACGTCGTTGGTGAAACCGAGCTGATGGGGACCTATACGAGGTAGAATCGCAAGCTGTCCTAATTATTTCATTTTTTGGATGTAGATTTTAGAATCATAAGATATTTAACCATTTCATCTATATTCTTTTTTGAAGGTGGAGAGGTATATGACCACATTAGTTGAGGAATTCGGGCAAAACGCGGGAAAAGTATGGCAGGTCTTACGGGAGAAAGGGCCACTGTCTGAAACAAAGTTAATCAATACAACGTTTTTGAATGAGCGTCAATTGCTGGCTGCGATTGGGTGGCTTGCTCGAGAGAATAAAATCTGTCGGAATGGTGCTGTCTATAAACTAGGTTCCACGAATCTTGTTGAAAAAGTCGGTGCTGATGCAGGCAAGGTCTGGACAATTCTTTCGAAAAAACAAACAGATGTCGACATTTCTTCGCTTGCTCGGTTAACGAAGATTGGTGTGAAAGATGTCTATACAGCGCTCGGCTGGCTTGCCCGTGAAAATAAAATTAATCTGAAAACCGAGACCACGCAGAAAAACCAGCAGCTTAAAGTGCTGTTAAAGTAAATTTTCTTTCCTAAAATTATTTTCATATGCAGTGTATGAGTCTTAATTCTCTTTTATTTAGAAGAGTCATAATTATTATTGACTCATACTTAAGTGTTGGAACCCCCTTTTCGACATTTTTCTTGAATAGGAAAGATTATTAACGATTGTTAATGATGTTATGGTGATGGTGGACAAATGAAGGAGAATACTTTCCTTAATGGAACCGTAAGACAGCACCTTGTTGATGTCTTCGAATTGGTGAAAGAAGTCGTGCGCCTGCGCGAAGGTGAATCTCGGCCTGGTCTTGTGTTAGGGCTGCAAGAACTTGGTGCTTCGTGGGACGGGTTTATCGGCGCGTACTACCCGATCACCTCAAATACAATCGTCATCAACAAAACGCTACTGCGGCGCATCCATGAAATCAATGCTTCATTATTGGAACCATATGCTTTCCATGTTCTCTTGCATGAATACATCCATTCCCTTGGGTATTTCGATGAGCAAGCCACCCGGCGAAAAACCTATGAAATTAGTAGGAACCTTTTTGGAGAAAGACATATCGTCACCCAGTTAGCGATCAACACGAAACGGTTCTTTCCAAGTTTAGTGTATCCGATATATGGCTGGCACCCGCCAAAAGAGATATCGACGATTGAGCTTATTCAAGGATATACTCCTAAAAGTACAAATCCCTCTTTCACATGAGGAAATGAGAACATGCGAAAGTTAGTTCCTTACACCTTTTGTATAATGATAGTAAAAACTAAAAAATCATCGTCGTCGATTTTACATTTGTATTCATGGAGGGCATTTTTTCCCTATGATACTTTTTTCATGAGGAAGATAACAAGGTCTGCGTTATGAAATTACATTTATTTTGAAAAAAGGGTTCTCATTCCTTCTGTTCCTAGTTCCATTTCAGTTCAATTGGATAAAATTGGTGGTATGTTGGTAAGTTACCAATAGTTTTAAATAGGGTGGCGCATACAATATAATCTACTGATATGTCACTCGGTACGAATTTCCGAAGGATCGATTCAGTAGAATCAGACACGCATTGGAGGAATGAAAAATGAATCACACACAAAAGAAAATGAAGGCTCTTACCGCAGTCCTTATCCTGAGCATGGTTGGAATCGTAAGCATCTCTGGGTGTATCAGTCAACAGAAGACCACCATAAAAGTCGAAGGTGCTTACGCCCTTTACCCAATGATGCAAAAATGGGCGACAGAATACGAAAGAACCCACACCAACATCACCATTGATATCAACGCAAATGGAGCCGGAGCAGGAATGGCTGACGCATTAAAAGGAATCGCAAATATCGGCATGGTCTCCAGAGCCGTCAATAACTCGGAAATACAACAAGGAGCGTTTTGGGTGTCAGTCGCAAAAGACGCGGTCGTTGCAACAATGAACTCAAATAACCCTGTGAAAAATGTCATCCTTTCAAGAGGTGTGACAAAACAACAATTTAAAGACATTTTCATCACTGGAAACATCTCGACCTGGGGACAACTCGTTGGAGATTCGAACATCACCGATCAAATCATTGTCTATACTCGGTCTGATGCCTGTGGAGCTGCAGACACATGGGCAAAATTCATGGGAAAATACGTCCAAAATGATATCGGATCTCATGTAGACATTGACAGAATCTCGGCGGTGAACGGGGATAATGCACTTGTCGCCGCAGTCCAAGGGAATCAATTTGCGATAGGATATGATAACACAGGGTACGTCTACACAAAGAAACTAACAGATAACTCAGTCGTACAAGCAGACGAGGTCCTTCCAGTTCCTATTGACCTGAACGGGAATGGAACACTCGAGCCAAATGAAAACGTTTACGCAAACCGGTCAACTATGGTAAACGCTATCATAGAGGACGTGTATCCCTCACCACCAGCACGAGTGGAGAATGTAGTGACATTGCATAAATTTACCGGGATCTCACATGACTTTGTCCACTGGATCTTGACCACAGGACAACAGTATGTGCTCGATGCCGGTTTTGTTCCTCTCCCACAAGCGACCCTTAATTTACAGCTGCAATATCTGGAAAATGGAACGCGACCTGAAATACCCACATAAGGTCCTGAGGAATTAAAAACGAAACAACATTGGACCATTCGAAGATATGAATAAGAGAAAATTGCGTGACATCATCGGTACCAATCTCATGCGAATCGCCACGCTATTTATCTCTCTGTTATTTTTTCTCATTCTCATACTTCTGATTTATCGATCGGCCCTCGTTCTAGGAACTCATTCAATTATCGACGTGCTGTTCTCCTCCATTTGGAACCCAGACAACGGCCAGTTCGGTCTTGCCGCGGTACTCATCGACACCATCCTTGTCACCGGCATCGCTCTTCTCGTCGCGATACCGATTTCTTTACTCAGCGCAGTATACATCGTGGAGTACGCCCCACTTAAATTACGCAGAACAATTCGGCCGTTCATCGATGTGCTCGCTGGCGTCCCCTCGGTCGTCTACGGACTCTGCGCCTTCCTGTTCTTAGCACCATTCGTCAAAGACATCGTCGCACCCTGGTTTGGCGTACAAAGCACCGGGCTGTGCATTTTCTCCGCTGCTATTATCCTTTCAATCATGGTCTTTCCCATCATCATATCCTTATGCATCGAATCCTTCGATGCGATACCCATCTCCTTAAAGGAAGCCTCACTATCAATAGGGGCGACAAAATGGGAAACGGTAAAAAAAGTCGTATTCCGCGCCTCAGCACCAAATATCATGGCCGCAATACTCCTTGGTTTCGGACGGGCATTTGGGGAAACCATAGCAGTCAACATGGTCATCGGCGGGACCATACGACTTCCGTCATCAATATTCAACCCCGGTGAAACCCTCGCATCACTCATCGCCTCAAAATACGGTGAACTGATGTCAATCCCACTCCATGAATCCGCACTGATGCTTGTCGCACTGATCCTTTTCATCGTCGTCCTTCTCTTCTACTTCCTCGGGTTCCTTTTATTACGGCGAGCAAAAAAGAGGTGGAGTTATTGAATAAACGAACCATCGAGGAAAACATCTTCAAAATCCTCATGATCGCCTCCGTATGCATCGTCCTTGGCAGCCTCATCATAATTTTCGGGCTAGTGATTATGAACGGTGCATCCTCGCTCACCCTTGAAATGATCACGCAGACACCCACGCTCACCCCACCAGGAAGTCCCCCTGGCGGAGGCATACTCAACGCGATTGTCGGCTCACTCCTCCTTGCATTACCAGCCACAGCTTTTGCAAGCCTCATCGGAATCAGCATCGCCCTCTTCCTCCAAACCGATTTCCTTCACCCCGCAGTATCCAACACAATTCGATTCATGCTTGACGTTCTTTGGGGTATCCCGTCGATCATCTACGGTATATTCTGCCTGATGATCATGATCTACATAGGGATGAGTTCATCCTTGATTGTTGGAATGATCGCATTGACCATGCTTGAAATCCCGATCATCACCCGTTGCATGGACGAATCAATCAAAATGGTCCCCATCGGTCTACGGGAAGGATCATACTCCTTAGGCTCAACGAAATTTGAAACAGCGGTCCGTGTTGTCCGCCGACAAGCGTTCCCGGGAATACTTGCAGGCATCCTCCTAGGCCTCGGCCGAGGGATAGGGGATGCTGCGTCGATTCTCTTCACCGCGGGTTTCTCAAACCGCATCCCCACATCGATATTTGATTCAACGGCTGCCCTCCCAACGATGATTTATAACCTATATTCCACACCACTCGGGCAATCAAAGGCGTTCGCGGCAGCATTCATCCTACTTATAATAGTCCTCGTCGTGAGCGTTCTGTCAAGACTTCTCACAAGACGATTTAAAAAACACATCATCAAATAAAAGGAATGAGTATGGAAAGTTACCAGATAGAAACAAAAAATCTAAATGTGCATTACCACAAAAACCATGTCCTGAAAAACGTCGATATCAAGATTCCAGCAAAACAACTCACTGCGGTCATCGGCCCGTCCGGGTGTGGGAAAACCACGCTGCTCAAATCATTCAACCGGCTTCTCGAAATACAGGAGGAAGTAAAAATCGAAGGGCAGATCCTGGTCGACGGGGAAAACATCCTCGATCGCAAGGGAAGCGAAATTCCAGATATCAGGAAAAAAATGGGGTTGCTGTCTCAAAAACCGTACCCGTTACCAATGTCAATTCGCGATAACGTTGCCTACGGACTACGGATTCATAGCACTAAAAACAAAGGGGAGATAGAAAAAACCGTAGAACACTGCTTACAAGAGGTCGGCCTTTGGAACGAGGTCAAAGATCGACTCCACGATCCTGCATCACGACTTTCCGTAGGACAGCAACAACGATTGTGTCTGGCAAGGGCGATTGCAGTGCAACCAGAAGTTCTTCTCTGCGATGAACCCACATCCGCACTCGACCCTATCTCGGCACAGCAGATAGAAAAACTTCTCTTAAAGCTTAAAAAAGAGTATACCGTCGTGCTCGTGACGCATACGCTTCGTCAAGCGAAACGGGTCGCTGATTACGTTATCTTTTTGTATTTTGGTATGGTCATTGAGCAAGGAACGGCTGATGAGTTCTTCAATAATCCGAAGAACCCGGAAACCAAGGCGTATCTCAGCGGGGAGATCAGTTAATATGCGCCCATGTTGCATTATGTATAAAAATCATTTGCAAACCTATGGAAGGAAGGTGTAGTCCAGATGAAAATCGATCTTGATGAGGTAAAGTGTATCAAAGAAACCGCGATTACGATCCGTGGCTCACGCAGGCGGGTCACGGTACCCTCTGAGGTTGTCGGCCTCCTGAAGTTAAAGGATGGCGATAAACTCCGATGGGTCGTCCTGAATGACCGAACGATTTCGATAACAAAAGTCAAGTAAGAAAAAGTGATTGACTTTTAGTGCACTTTTTTTTATTGTGCGTCGGCTTCATTCCCGTATGCTTGTTTTGGCGTGATGCTCCCGGCTACTCCCGCCGCGATCGCTACCTTGATAGTATCACCAACAAGGAATGGAATCAGGCCCATCATTAATAGTCCCCAGATATCAACAGCGGTTCCCGTGGTAAAATAGACCCAGCCGTACAGCTGTAACAGTCCAAGGCCAAAGACAATTCCGAAGTTAGCGAACATCATGAGCGCGAACATCGTCAAAAATCGTCGTGATTTAACATATTTATCAATAAAGAATCCCAGGAAGAAGGTTGCAAGGACAAAACCGACAAGGTACCCTCCAGTCGGACCCATGAAGTATGCAAACCCGCCGTTCATTCCCGCAAACCAGGGCATCCCCATAAGGCCAATCCCAAGGTAGAGGCTTTGGCTGATGCCGCCCCACCATTTCCCAAGGACGACCGCGCTAAGGAGAACCGCGAAGGTCTGACCGGTGAGTGGAACCGGTGACCAAGGCAAATACCATCGAACCTGCGCAAGAAGTCCAGTGGCACAGGCGAAGCTTAATGCAAGGATCACTTTATAGGAGATTTCCAGCTGGTACCGCCATTTGAAGAAATTGTACCGCATGAGCTTGTATTTGTTAAGATACATTGTGACTTCCATTATAATCAACCCCTATTCTTTGAGAAATTCATTGGATGTAACAAATACCCATAAAAGAAGTTTTGCCTGTCGAGTGCTTTGTGTAATTAAATTTTAACGACATAGTCTTATGCATCCTCTAGAGGAATAGGGATGCACAAGACTAGTCAAAAGAAGGAAATGTGGGAGAGGCATAAAGAAGTTAGTGTCGACTGGAAACACTACGATGAAAGCAGACTTGGTGAATGCAAACGGATCTTAGACCTGAGGAGCGTGTTCCATGAGCTGGATAAGCCAATACAGAGGAGAGAATTCAAACTCTCCCGTCTCACGGTTCTTCTTCTGTTTAAAATCCTTTTTGGTGTCTCGTATCGCGGTATTGCAAGTGCGACGAAAGATTTGAAGATCTACCAGGCGCTCGGAATGAAACGAGCACCGTGTTATAAGACCATTCAAAATACGATGAACTATCTTGACGAGAGGTTTCTCTCCCAGATCAATCAACTCTTTCTTCCACAACGAGTCACGCTTGGAGGTGTTGACTCCAGCGGGTTGAAAACCCATCGGAAAGGAGCGTGGATACAGATACGCTTTCAGAAGTATCAGAAGAAACGGGATTTCAAGAAGACCCATATCTTCGTAGATCTGGTTTCCAAGAAAATCATCTATTGTTTGGTCACCAAAGGAACCGCATCCGACCATAAACAACTCAAGAAAATACTCAAAGAATGCGACTGGATACGAGTTGACATCATCCTCGGTGACAAAGGGTACGACACCAGGGAATGCTTCAATGAGATCACCAATCATGGCTCCATTCCAGGAATCAAAGTCCGGAAGAATGCATCCAGAAAAGCACATGGTTGCCCCAGCAGACGGAAGGCAGTAATCGCCCAACAGCAAGATATCGAAGGTTGGAAAACAAAAGTACAGGCAACCATGCGCTGTGTCGCAGAGGCAATCTTCTCCGGGACGAAACGACGATTCGGAGAATATTTATTCAGCATCAAAACTCGATTTAGAAGTATCGAAGTATGGCTAAGAACCATCCTATGGAATGTGCTTATTTATCCGAGGTGAGAATTATTACACAAAGCACCTGTCGAGAGAAGAGATTTAAATCCCCGGGAGAACCAACTCCTATTGGCGGATCATTGGATTCATGGGACCGACCATCTATACATATAACGTCTATGCACAATTCCACAATGAAACACGAACAGTCATTCCTCAATTTGTAAGAGAGAAATATAATTAAGCATCCCCTAATATACAGCCAAGCATGTTTCAGGCACCACGAGGAACACGGGATTTTACTCCTGAGGAGATGGAGAAACGTCGCTACATTGAAAAGAACATGGCCGCGACCTTTACATCATTTGGTTACGGGGAGATCCAGACACCAACATTTGAGGCCCTAGAGCTTTTCACCGCAAAATCAGGGGAATCCATTGTTAACGAAATCTACACGTTCACCGATAAAGGAGGTCGGCAGCTCGCGTTACGCCCGGAGCTCACCGCCCCAGTGATCCGGTGCTATGTAGAACGATTACAGATGGAACCGAAACCTCTCAAGTTATTTTATTTCGGGAACTGTTACCGGTATGACCGCCCACAGAAAGGACGATATCGCGAGTTTCAACAGGCAGGCTGCGAACTAATCGGAGCAGATACCCCTGAAGCTATCGCAGAATTACTTGCGTGTGCGTTTACCCTTTTAAAAAATATCGGGTTAAAAAATGTGCGAATTAACATCGGTAATCTTACGATTGTGAACGAACTGTTTTCGACATTGAACCTTCAGAAAGATGATCAAAAAATCCTGCTACCGTTGATAGATAAATCTCAATTCGACGACCTACGGGTATCTCTCCGAGACTATGGCGTCTCTGACAAGACTGCTGACCAATTCATCCGCGTCCTTCAGACGTCGAACATTGAGGAAATCCAAGCAATTATTCAAAAAAATGAAACGGCTACTAAAGAACTTTCCGCCATGAAGACAGTATTAAACTTACTTACACATGCCTTTAAGATTACCGAGTATGGGATAAAACTTGGCATTGTGCGAGGATTGGATTATTACAAGGGCATCGTCTTTGAAATTGATGCGCCGGTGCTTGGTGCGGAAAAGCAACTCTGCGGTGGAGGATCCTACGAACTTGTGTCTTTGTTCGGTGGCTCGGATGTCCCGACTGCAGGGTTTGCCATAGGGTTTGATCGAACTATTCTTGCGCTAGAAGCAGAAGGATTTGTGTTCCCACCACCAACTCTTGATGTTTACATTATTCCCGTCAACCAAGAGATGCTTTCGACGGCAATTGAGATCGCGCAGCGTCTTCGTATGGAAAGCATCAGCGTTGATTTTGACCAGCTTCGACGAGGCGTAGGTAAATCCTTGAAATACGCGGCTGCGAAACATGCGGATACCGTCATCATTGTTGGCCCCAAAGAGCTTGAAAAACAAAGTGTGACCCTGCGAGACATGAAAACGGGGAACCAAGAAATTGTCGCCATCACCGAGATTCATTCCAAACTGAAACACATCTAAACAAATGATGAGTACACACCCTATGAAAAAACAGGTTTTTATCATCGATACCTCAGCGATTCTATCAGGGAAACCTATTGTAATTCGCGAAGGGATAATGCTTACCACATCAGGCGTATCCGATGAGATCTCATCCGGCGGACGAGACTATCGAACCTTTCAAATGCTTAAAGAAAAAGGATTACAAATCCATTCACCAACAAAAGAATCGATACAACTTGTGAAAAAAAATGCGAAAGAAACAGGGGATGATCAAAGACTTTCCCCCGCCGATGTTGAAATCCTTGCGTTAGCACTCGATATCAATACCGATGCCGACCAGGAGGCAACGATTCTTACCGATGATTACTCAATTCAGAATGTCGCGCTAGTGCTCCACCTCAAATTCCAAGGGTTTTCCCAGAAAGAAATAACCCATGGGATCCAATGGGTTTCCCATTGCCCTGGATGCAAAAGGAAGTTTCTAGAGCCCGTGGACGTCTGTCCGGTGTGCGGTACAGAAACAAAAGTAATTATTAAGAGGAAAAAGAAACTCTCATCGAAAGACCAGTAACATTTGATGGGCATCAAAAACATTGTTCATATTTTTCTTCTTTGAAATTCGTTGGACCTTAAATAAAAAGATTTAAAAAGACATCTAAGGTGCTGGATGTAGAAAAAAGGTTAAACGGAATCGGTTCTTCCTGCAGAACTTCATACCGATGTTCGATTGAGCTAGTTTGGCAGTGAACGTGAGTCTATGAATATTAAAGAAATGTTTATACGGTTTTGGAAGAGCAACAATAGTAAGGTTTCTCTTGTGCGAGACGTCGTCGTCGCATTGCTTGCTGTGTTTATTATTTTGATGATTCTCTGGGGATATACCGGTCAATGGTTTGCAGCGCCCATGGTCGCAATTGAGTCGGGGAGCATGGAGCATCCCAACTCACCGTTTGGTCGTCTCGGAACGATAGATGCCGGTGATATGGTCTTGGTCCAAAAGGTAACGAAACGGAGTGATGTTGTTCCTCATGGCGGCCCAATCAATGGCGCTGAAGCGCAGAACGGATGGCGGTCGTACGGTGATTACGGTGATGTAATCATCTATAAGCCACTCGGACGAAATGATGTATCACAAATCATTCATCGAGCGATGTGTTGGGTGGATGTGTATCAGAATGATGGGGTCACCACGTACACCATCGTCGATTTTGGTGTTTACAATGCGACAGCATTGACAATCCCTGAACTTGGGTTATACAACAGTGTTCCTCGTCCTGCATGGACGCACTCAGGGTACCTCACGAAAGGGGATAATAATGATATCATCGATGAAATGACCCAGATCTGCCCTGAGCCGGTGCAATTGAACTGGATCTCGGGAAAAGCACGGTCGGAAATACCCTGGTTAGGGACGATCAACCTCTTTTTTGAGGATATTCTACACGGGAAAAATACGGTTGGAAATGTTCACCCAGATAGTTTGATATGTCTCGGAATCGTGATCGCTATTCTTATTTCAATACCAATAATTCTAGATGTGTACGATTATCTGAAAAAACGAAAAAAAGCTCAATAAGTAATATTGAGTACCGATTACATTTTTTCTGTGATTTTATACATTTTCTTTCCAAGGGTACCTGTTAATGAAGCGCAGAACACTCTCTCAGATTTTTACATTAGGATGTTCATCAGCATCATGCACTTCCCATTCAACAAATTCTCCACTTTCAGCAATTATATTCTGCGCGGTTTTTTTCTTTATCCCAATTTTAATGAGATCCTTTACGGTTGCTTCCCGCAACTTTTCCAAAGAGGTATACCCATTTTTGTAGAGAAGACTCTCAGTCTCTTTATCAATGCTATCAAATCCATCGTATACGTCAATTCGTTCTTCTGTGCCAGCAAGTTTTTCCTTGATGATTTCTTCCTCAAAATGTAAATCCCTTTTCTTCTGTGCTTTCTTCCCTTCAGTTGCTTTTAATTTCTGTATTTCTTTCTCCTTTTTTTTCTGTTCTTTCTGCATTTTGTGTTCAACAGCCTTTAGTTTTCGTTGTTCTTTTGCATCTTTTGCAGTAAATTTTTCTGCTTCTTTTTTCAGTTGTTGTTCTTCTGCTTTTTTCTGTCCATTATCAACTTTTGGCACGGTCGCTTTTCCCACAACAAGTTCGCTCAAACGCTCTTTTTCCATCTTCATTTCAAGTCTCTTTTGTTTTTGTTCTTCCTTCGATTTCATCCTCAATTCATGCTCTTTAAACGCAATCATAAATTGTTTGTTTTGTTCCTTTGCTTTTGCTTCCTTTTTTTCCTGACGTTGTTTCTCCTTTGCCTCTAATTGCTCTTGTTTCTTCTGCAATTTTCTTGGTTTCAATTCTTCTGTGTTTTTCTCTTCCGGCTCGAATTGTTCACCATGCTGTTTCTCTTCTAACTGCTTCCGTTTATGGTCCTCTTTTTCTTTTTTCTTTAATTCTACTCGTTCCAGTTGCACTTTCTCTTTCTGTTCTATGAGAAGACGCTGTTCTTCCCGCTCTTGTTCCTTCGCCTGCTTTCGTGCTTGTTTCTCTTCTCCTTTCTTGTGTCTTTTTTCCTCTTTCTCTTTTTTCTTTAGTGCAACTCGTTCCAACCGCTGTTTCTCCTTTTGTTCTTTGAGAAGGCGTTGTTTTTCCCGCTCTTGTTCCTTTGGTTTCTCGGATATCACACTGACCTTGGTATGAATGATTTCTTCAGGCGACTCCCCCTCGGAACCTAGAGGGCGTTCTTCCTTTTGAGGTGGTAAAGGCATATCCTGTATCTCCCCCAGTTCCATTCGAATACCTTCTCCATTCGAGGTTTTTTGGGGAACTGATTTTTTTTGGACAACTGAGGCTGCCACTGCTACCTTTTTCTTTTCTAGTTTCCTTTGTTTCTGTTCTTCTTTTTCTTTCTTCTTTAGATTCAATCGTTCTATTCGTAATTTCTGTTCCCGTTCTTTGAGAAGGCGTTGTTCTTCCTGGTCTTTTTCCCTTGCATCAGCAGCTGCTTTTTTCTTCTCTTCATCCTTCAATCTCTGTTCTTCTTCCTGCTTTTTTTGAAGCTCCCCGTACTCTGCTTGTATTTTCTCATCATGTTCTTTTGCCAATCGTACTGCTGCTCGCTCTTGTTCCTTTGCCTCCTGTCGTGCTTGTTTCGCTTCTCCTTTCTTCTGTCTTTTTTCCTCTTTCTTTTTCTTTCTTTCCTCTGATCGATCCACCTTTGGTTTCTCCTCTCTAGCGACTTCGATTTCTACGGGTTCAAATGAAGGTATTTTGTGTTCATCTTCAGAAACACGAGGTGGCACTGGGGTCTGTTTCTCTTCGATTCGTTCAAACTCAGGAAGAAGCATCTCTGCCCTTTTTTCGTCTTTCTGGTCAGCGGTTTCTTTTTCTGCCGTGTCTGGTGCGACAGGTTCCCATTCAGGAAGATGATTCCCAGGCTGTTCTTGAACAGATACATCTGGCGTGAATTCTTTCTGAATAACAAATTTTTCCGATGCTTTTATTGGTTGTTCTTGCTGAGAATCGTCCTCAGCAATCTTTTCGACCTCGTAAAGGGCTTCATTGGCAAAAAGATCCTCTGTCAAAGGTATGATATTTTCATTACTAGGGCCTTTTTGTTTTTCTTCTGTTTTTGGTCCTAGTTCTATCTGAATTACTTTTTCTTCTTTTTTCTTGACATCTACTCTTTTATGGACGATAACTCGTGGTGTCAAACTTTCCGATTTTGATTCTGAAAAATCCGGCGGAATCATTTTCTTCTTGGTTTTTACAGGCTCATCAGATAATCGTTTTCGTAGCGTTTCAAGAGTTTTCTCGTCAAATGACGAATTTTTCCTTTTTTTCGGGAGAGACGCGCTATCGATGAGCTCATGTATTTTCTCTATATCATATTTTTTGGATTTTCTCTCTCTCACCATGCTTGCAGTACAAAAATGATCACTAATTAATAAGGTTTCCTTCTTTTATAAGAATACTGTCTAAATATATCGATTTTTTAAAAAGTGAAATCAAAGATTTCTACATCTTTTCTTATGTCACTTATAATAGCAAAAATTTTTTCGACAACAAGATACTTATCGTGATTCATCCCAAAGTATTGCCGCCATTACGGGGATCGTTGCCCTTCATTCTTTCTGTGATAGCGTCCTACCTTGCATTTATTGACATTCAATTACTCTTTCAAGACAAGATACCGATTGGGATCGGTTTTGTATGAAAGGGGATCATCGACGTTCGCCTCTTGAAAACCTTTCAGACGAAGCACACAGGAATCACACGTCCCGCATGCTTTGGTGTCTCCTCGATAACACGACCAGGTCATTTCAAAAGGAACGTTCAATTTCACACCAGTTTTAATGATTTCAGCTTTCGTAAGGTGTAAGAGCGGCGCCTTAATGCGAATTGTTTTTCCTTGTACACCTTTTTTTGTCGCACGTGCTACAAGTTTCTGAAATGCATTGATGTATTCTGGTCGACAATCAGGGTATCCCGAATAATCGACTGCATTTGCTCCAATAAAGATTGCATCGGCATCAATTGATTCTGCATATGCGAGTGCTATCGAAAGAAACACGGTGTTTCGTGCTGGTACGTAGGTTAACGGGATTATTTTCCCAATATCTTTCAGTGCATGATTGTTAATTTTTTGGGAGGAAGAAACAAGCAGTGAAGATCCACCAAATTTATCAAGATCAACATCAAAAATTATGTGATCTTTCGCGCTAAAGGCTTTTACAATCTTCTTTGCGCATGAAAGCTCTTTGGTATGACGTTGGCCATAGCGAAACGATAAGGCAAAGAGGTCGTATCTCTGTTTCCTCGCGATAAACGCGGTGACGCATGAATCCAGGCCACCAGAGATAAGGCAGATCGCTTTCTTGTTCATAGGTTATCGATTCCACAGGGGAGACATGGTTCTCAGTTTTCCGACAACATCTGGTATAACCTTGGAGGCATAAATTATTTCATCTTTGGTGTTCTCCCGACCAAGTGAAAGTCGCAACGAACCATGAGCGTCAACAGGGTTCAACCCGATCGCGGTCAGCACATGTGATGCCTGTAATTTCTTCGAGGAGCAGGCGGATCCTGTGGATGTCGCAATTCCCCGTTCATCTAACTGCAGTAATAGTGATTCGCCTTCGATGCCTGTGAATCGGAAATGCGCGTTATTCACTAACCGTTGCTCAGGATGACCATTCAGATAGCTTTCTTCAATGTGTAAAACATTTTTAATCAGCAAATCTCGCAATTCTTTTAAACGGGTGACGTCTTTTTCCATTCGTTTTCCTGCGAGTTCACAGGCTTTTCCAAGGCCCACAATGCCTGGGACGTTCAGGGTGCTACTTCGTAGTCCCTTTTCGTGTCCCCCACCATGGATAATTGGCTGGAGTTTGACTCCCCTTCGAATATACAGTGCTCCAATTCCTTTCGGTCCATAGATTTTATGTGCGGAAAGCGCGAGAAGATCAATCTGAAGTTTTTTTGTATCAATGCGGACTTTTCCGACGGCTTGAACTGCATCCGTATGAAAGCAGACGTCATGCTCATGGGCGATTTTCCCTATTTCCCGGATGGGCTCAATCGTTCCAATCTCATTGTTTGCAAACATAATGGATATAAGAAACGTGTTTTTTGAAATCACATGATCGAGCTCTTCAAGGTTAACCATTCCGTAGGTATCGACCGGGAGAAACTTGACTTTATAACCCTGCAGTTCAAGATATTTGCACACCTCAAGGACGCCGGGATGTTCAATCGCGGACGTGATGATTTGTGGCCCGTCCATTTTCTTTTTTTCTTTATTGAGATATGCGATTCCTTTGATAGCAAGATTATCTGATTCTGTGCCTCCTGCAGTGAAGATAATCTCATCATCCTGGGCGCCCAGAAGGGTTCCGACCTGTTCTCGTGCATTCTCTACTCCTTGAAGCGCCTCTCGTCCAAAGAAATGAAGGGACGAAGGATTCCCAAAATGTGTCGAAAAATACGGGACCATCGTGTCAATGACCTCTGCATCAACCTTCGTGGTAGATGCATGGTCCATGAAGATACGTTTCATCTATGTCTCACCCCGCCCTAAATCCATCATGCGCTGCAACGGCACTCGTGCCTTCTGCATGATCTCATCGGAAAGCTCTATCGCTGGCTCTAAGGTTTCAAGACTTTTTAATACTTTTTCTAGGGTTGTTTTTTTCATATTTGGACACACCGCAGAAGGAACTGGGTAGAATTTCTTCCGGGGGTTCTCCTTTTCTAAGCGATAACAGATTCCTTTTTCGGTACCGATGATGAACTCTTTTTTCGGTGACACCTTCACGTAGTCTACCATGCCGTTGGTGGAAAACGCATGGTCTGCGATATCGATGACCTCGGGTCTACACTCAGGATGTACAAGAATCTCTGCGTTTGGGTGTTTCTTTTTTATTCCAAGGAGTTCTTCTTTGGTGATATTGTGATGGGTTCGACAGATGCCAGGCCATAAGATCATTTCTTTCTCCGGGACCTGTTTCTGAATGAACAGCCCGAGATTTCTATCCGGGACAAAGATGATTTTTTTTGTAGTCCTGCTTTTCACGACCTTCACCCCGTTCGCAGATGTGCAGCAAATATCGGCGAGTGCCTTCACATCCGCGGTCGTATTAATATAGGCGACCACCTCAGCATCTGGATGTTCTTGTTTCATACAGGTGAGGCTTTCTGGGTCGACCATTTCCGCCATAGGGCAATTCGCAGTTTTATCAGGAAGAATCACTGTTTTTCCCGGGTTTAAGATTTTTGCTGATTCTGCCATGAAATCAACGCCACAGAACACGATTATTTTTGTCTCTGCCTTTGTTGCTTTTATTGACAGATCGAGGGAGTCCCCAACAAAATCAGCGATGTCCTGGATCTCCGGATTTTGATAATTATGTGCAAGGATTACTGCATGGCGATTCTGTTTCAGTTCTTGAATCTGCTGTTGGAGGGTTCTCCTCATAAAGGTACCCCTATAGATTTTTTGACCTGAATATGACGCAAGGACATAAAGGTTCTCCTCCTTCTTTATTTTTATTCTTCGAAGGAAAATGTATTTATCCTGGATACCGATTTACACGTTGTAGGAGCACGGATAGAGATGGATGTTGTAGCCTTTATTATAGGTCTTATTATTGGTGTCATCGCTGTTGGACTCGCGATTGAGATAGGGATGCGGCGAGTGAGTAAAGCACAGCCTGCCACGCGACCAACGCATAAATGGAGCATCGCAGAGATTACAAACCCGCGTATCATCGCTGAAAACATGGGTGCAATCGAGCTTCCGAAGAACGCGAAGATCGTGGTGAATGAATACCCAGATCAAGCCATGTTTCAAGGGATGGATGTGAAATATCATGCGGGTATCCGCGGGAACTTCATCCTGGGTGATGATCGTGCTTTGATTTTGTCAGGTCCGATTAAACAAGATGAGCTTGGTGTCTGGACTGTCGAGAAAGACATGCTTGAGAAACTCAACAAGTATTTTGAGGAGAGCTGGGAGAAAGCAACACCGTTAAATGAAGACGAGCAAAAACAATGAGCATTCTTATCAAGGATTCGACGATTCTCACCCAAAATGGTACCAGACGGCAGCTACATGGCGATTTGTATATCGAGGATCAACAGATCGTTGAAATCTCTAATACACCGCTTTCTGTTGAGGCCGAGTATAAAATCGACGGGAGGAAAAAACTCGTACTTCCCGGTCTTATCAACACCCATACCCATATTCCGATGACGCTTCTGCGGGGGTACGGGGATGACATGGTGCTGAAGGATTGGCTGTCGACCTGTATCTGGCCGGTGGAGGCAAACCTTAACAAAAAATCCATTGCGAATGGAACAGCGCTTGGTCTTTTGGAGATGATCGCATCAGGCACAACCTCCTATCTCGACATGTATTTTTTTGAAGAGGAAATTGCTCGGGTCACTGAAAAAGTCGGGATGCGTGGATTTCTTGGGTTCGCCCTTGTTGATTTTGATACCCCCGAGTACCCGGCGAAAGAGTTGTTCGTGAAATGCGAACAATTTGTGAGACGATGGAACGGACATAAAAATATCCATCCTGTTGTCGCACCGCACAGCACCTATTCGTGCAACCCTGAAACCCTACAGAAATCCAATGAAATTGCCATAAAATACAAGGTTCCCTTACATACGCATTGCTCCGAGACCAGGGATGAAATCTACGATGTGGAAAAGAAGTATGGGGCACGACCCGTTGAGCATTTGAAAAAACTTGGGTTGCTTCACTCAGGGACGATCCTTGCGCACTGCGGATGGATCACAAAAAACGAAATCCTTGATATGAAAACCGCGGGTGTCTCCGTGTCTCATTGCCCAGTGAGTAACATGAAGATCGCAACTGGTGGATACGCACCGATCCCTGAACTTCTCGATGCCTTGGTACCGGTGGGGCTGGGAACCGATGGCGCGGCAAGCAACAACACCCTTGACATGTTTGAGACCATGAAGTTCTGTGCGTTAATCCATAAGAATCACCGCTGGGACCCAACAATACTACCTGCACAGACCGTTGTTAACCTTGCGACGATCAACGGGGCAAGATGCCTTGGCGTTCAGGAAACCCTTGGTTCTCTTGAGGAAGGGAAAACCGCTGACCTTATTATGATTGATCTGGAAAAACCACATCTCACTCCGCATCATAATCTGATATCGCATCTCGTGTATGCCGTACGTGGTAGCGATGTCAGTACAACTATCGTTAACGGAAAACCATTAATGCTGAACCGCGAGTTCCTCACGATAAATCCCGAACAGACGTTAGCAAACGCAGAGCAATGCGCACAAGAGTTAATTAGTTAAAACCTTTTTCGATTGGTAGGACGCATGCTAAACTTCGTCGGAGTAATCATTGCCTTTATCGTCATTATCATTCTAATCAGACGGAGGTTCAATTTTGGGCTCTCACTCCTCATTGGTTCCTTCATCGTCGGCGTGTTTTCCCTCGAGGTCTTGACACCCATTGACATCCCGAAAATAATACTCCAAGCCAGTATCTATTCGTTCGATGAACACAGGATTGTCACAAGCACACTCGAGCTTGCCCTCCTAATGACGCTAATCTTTGTTCTCGCGAAATGCATGCAAGAAACAGGCGCGATAGAGAAATTCATCAAAAGCTTACGAACGTTTTTCTCAAAAGGAGGAGCCCTCGGTATCATCCCTGCGGTGTACGGGCTCATGCCAAACCCGGGTGGTTCACTCTTCTCTGTACCCCTAGTCGATAATGAGGGTGATAAATATCGGTTAAATAAAGATCAAAAAAATTTCTTGAACGTCTGGTTTCGTCATATCTGGTTTCCGATTTATCCTATCTCCCAAGCGATGATCATCATCTGCAGCGTCAATTTTTCGAACATTCCTATGGGAACCTTGATTTTGGCGAATCTTACTGCATTCGCTGCCTTTGTCGTCGTCGGATTTGTGTACCTTAAGCGTTTCACCAGCTCGAATTCGAAAACAACGGAAAGATTACCAAGAAACTACCAAGGATTCGTGTACCTCCTTCCACCCATCGTACCTCTCTTTTTTTACCCATTGACGTTCCTGGGGCTCTCAGAGACGCGCTGTTTCCTCATTGGTGTCTCGGTAAGCATTGTGCTTTTATTTGTTCTAATTAAAAGCGATTGGAAATCATACGGCAGCATCATCAAGAAATCGTTGACCTGGAAGCTTGCTTTTATTGTTTTTGGTATCATCATTTTTCAAGAGATGCTCCAAGCATCACAAGTACAGAATGTCATCCGGGATGTCATGAGCGGTTTTGCGTTTCCTACGCTCATCCTTGTTGTTCTTATTCCTTTTATTCTCGGCGTACTGACGGGGAGTGATTTTGGTGCTCTTGCACCACTGTCATATTCACTCCTCGCACCGTTTTTCCCTTTAACTGGCATAAGCCTCCTTGGCCTAACGAGCCTTATCTTCATCAGCTCCTTCGTTGGATACCTTATCTCACCAATTCATCTGTGTAACGTTCTCAGTAGCGATTACCTGAAAACCGATACGACAAGGATGTATAAATTCTTCATACCAGGTGTCCTTGTCATACTCCTTGTTCAAGTCTTATTTGTCGTAATCGTATTGCATGGATAATGAAAGAGGGTGTTGAATTCTTTTCAATAAATGAATAGCAAGCCTCATTAAGAAAACAGATCAAGGTTTCGAATACCAGACAATGGCATCAAAAGACAAACCTTTTAACAAGCCGAGGTCTACTCCATGCACATGAACCAGGGAATGCTGTTTGATCATTTGAAAAACCCTACGTTCTACGGGCCTCATGTCACCTCTGTACAATTACTTCAAACCCATATCTCCTATGTCGCTCTCACTGGCGTTTACGCGTACAAGGTGAAAAAACCCGTGAACTTTGGGTTCCTTGATTTCTCCACGCTTGATAAACGGAAATATTTCTGTGATGAGGAACTCCGGCTGAATAGAAGGCTCTCCCCGGACATCTACTTGGATGTCATTCCAATCACGCAAACCGATACAACCCTTGAACTTGATGGCCGCGGTCCCGTCGTTGAATATACCCTGAAGATGAAGGAGTTCCCCCAGGAGCAGATCATGACGAATATGCTGAAACAGGGAACCATCACTGAGGACACTATTGATCAATTATGTATACGCTTGATACAGTTCTATACAGCTCAGCAACCATCAGAAGAAATCACAAAATTTGGGGAGGTAAAATCCGTTAAACAGAACATCGATGAGAACTTCGAACAGACCAAGCCAATGATCGACATCACAGTCCCAAAGGACACTTTCCGGTACATCAAAGATGCAACAGCACAGTTTTTCGAACGGAAAAAAGACATCTTTGAACGCCGGATGAAAGACGGCCGCATCCTTGATTGTCATGGTGATCTTCACTCCGGAAACATCGTCGTGAGCGATCATACAATTCAAATCTTTGATTGCATCGAGTTCAACGAACGGTTCCGATACATCGATGTCGCCTCCGATATAGGGTTTCTTGCCATGGACCTTGATTGCCTCAATTACCCGTATCTCTCTAGCTACCTGATTCAAGAGTATGTGCAGAAAAGCGGTGATACGGGAATCTTTGAGGTGTTGAATTTCTACAAATCCTACCGGGCGTACGTCCGTGGGAAAGTGCAGGGATTTCAGTTAAACGATCCACATATTAGTCCTTCAACCAAAAAAGAAATCGTTGACCATGCGAGAAAATATTTCGACTTATCGCAGTACTATGCCGCGTTATTTTCATGGGAGCTTAACCAGACAAAACCGGCTTTGATCGTTGTCAGTGGGCTGACCGGTACCGGGAAATCAACGGTCGCCCAGAAACTCGCGGTTGATTACAGCGCACAGCAGATTAACACTGATGCTGTGCGAAAGCAACATGCTGGCATTGAAAAATTCGAACGGCACCACGATCAATTCAACACGGGTTTGTACTCCCCTGATAAAATCGATGAGACCTACAAGCAGGTCGTACAACTCGGAGCATCGTACCTGAAAAAAAAGAAAAACGTGGTTCTTGATGCGACATTCCAGAAGAAGAAATATCGGGATATGGTTCGCAGTATCGCAACAAAACATCATGCAGTCCTTGTGATGATTCATTGTGCCTGCCCGGATACTGTCGTGAAACAGCGTCTGGAGCAGCGCCTTAAGGAGAAATCAGTGTCCGATGGTCGGTGGGAGATTTATCTTGAGCAGCAAAAAACATTTGAACCGTTTTCCTCGAATGAGCCGTTCATCACCATCGATACATCAAATGCATCGTACGAGTATCGGATGGGTTTTTTAAGAACATTGCTATTATCTCTCAGTGAGGTGGCGTGATGGAGCTTTCAGGATATTCTATCAATATAGAAGAGGCAGCAGCAACCATTAAAAAACAGGGGTATAAGACAGTCTCAGTGCAAATTCCTGAAGGGCTAAAACGGAGTGTATTTCCATTGGTGGAGTACCTTGAGAAAGAAACTGATGCACGAATTCTTGTCTCCGCGGACCCTTGTTATGGGGCATGCGATGTGGTCAACTACGAGCTGAAAAACATGGATGTGGATTTTGTTGTGCACATCGGACATACAGAGATCCCTGATGTAGAGAACTTTTGGATTCCAACGATGTTTATCAATGCGTTTTCAACACTGGACGTCTCTAATGTTGTGGAAAAAGCAATTCCTTCGCTTCTGGGAAAACGCATCGGTATTGTGACCACCGCGCAGCATCTTCATATGCTTGAGACCGCTGAGACAATCTTAAAAAAGCACAACCTGGATCCTTTTATTCCCCCGGGTGGCGAACGAACAGCGGCGAAAGGGCAGATCATTGGGTGTAATTTCTCCGCTGGAGTGGGTAGCTCAGAGAACGTTGATTCGTTCTTATTCATTGGCAGCGGCATGTTTCACCCTGTTGGTCTGTTGCTGAGCACGAGAAAACCAGTGATTGCCGCGGACCCGTACACCAATACCGTCAAAAAACAAGAGATAGAGGACCTGAAAAATAACATGCTTCGGCAGCGGTACGGTGCAATTATTGCCGCACGAAATACAAGACGGTTCGGTATCCTTATCGGGGTGAAACGCGGTCAGCAGCGACTGAAACTTGCGCTTGAGATAAAAAAGATGCTCGATGCTGCAGGGAAAAAATCATTATATATCACCCTGGATGATTTCTCGTACGACTCGCTACAGGGGTTTGGCGACATTGATTGCTATGTATCTACTGCGTGTCCTCGGATCGCAATCGATGATTACAATCAGTATAAGAAACCGATAATCACTCCTGTTGAACTTGAGATCGTTCTGGGGCGACGGGAATGGGAACAGTATGTTTTTGATCAAATACCGGAATGAGTAACCTTTCAATTCTTCCTTTTTTTTTTAAGTCACAAAACCTTTTATGTGCTCGCGTACTCACAGTCCCTGCAATGACTGTGTTACCACTCAGGTGTACACCCCTTGATGATCTCCTCGGGGGAGGCATTGAAAGCGGGATTATTACAAGAATCTATGGTGAGGCTGGATCAGGAAAAACCAATCTGTGTCTCCAGGCGGCACGAGAATGTGTTCTAGGAGGAAAAAAAGTTGCGTACATTGACACGGAGGGTGTTTCCATTGAACGGGTACGGCAGATCTGTGTGGACTGTGATTATAAAAAGGTACTTCGTGAGATTCTTTTTTTTAGCCCAACCTCATTTGAATCCCAGGAACAAATGACGCAGGATGCGATTACTCAAAAGAATGTCGGGCTTGTGGTGATTGATACGATCACCATGTTTTATCGACTGAATCTTGAAGATGATCGAGATGGCACGATCCGATCGTTTACCCGACAGGTGACAAATCTACAGGTTGCTGCACGAGAAAAGGATTTGTACGTGCTTCTTACGGAACAAGTCTATACTGATAAAAACGGCGAGATTCGGCCGTTTACGAATCGGGATACTGAGCACATGGCGAAGACTATCCTACGGCTTGAGAGAAAGGGGGTTGGGGAGCGTGAAGCAACCATCATGAAGCATCGTTCGCAACCCGAAGGAAAAAAAGCATGTTTTCGAATTAATGCGGCTGGCTTAGAATAAAAAAAAGCATAAAAAGAGGGTTAGGGCCCTTGCACCTCAGGCCCAATCGTTAAGAACCCTGCTGGATCATTTTGGTTCTTGTATTCGGTTGAAATCCAATTTACACTTCCTGCACTATTTAAAAGTCTAATTTCATCTATTGAGCCATCAAAAAAATACGGCTCACCATTAATATTTGATTTACCAATTGAAAAATTATAGTTAGGATTTGCTTCACTGCCATCTTTTGTATTATCGACCGCAACATATGAACCATCTCTATAGACCCTTAAATCGGTTCCATCATAAACCCCAACATAGTAATGCCAATTGCTATCAGGAACAGGAATAGAAACAGTTAAAAAGTGACCGTACAACTCAACATTACCAATTTCAAAGGTAATTATTGCACCACTTTTCCATTCAGCAGAAATACAAAAACCTTTGTCCTGACTGCCACCGTTCAGAGCATTTCCCAATACACCCATAAACGAATCAGAAGGTGTAATAGTTGATTTGAACCAAAGTGAAACCGTCTTTATTCCTGTTGGAATAATCGTTGCATTGAATTGAATATAATCATTTGAACCATCAAATGTTTGACCATCGTCTATTTGTGCACTTGTCGCAATCGGTTCATCTGCTGCTTTCTTCATCCCTATTCTAGCATTTGAGGTTGAATCAACAATAGTAGATGCTGTTGCATCGTTCATATGTAGGACGGCTAGGTAGGATGAGTCCCATGTTTTCTCTGGGTTTTGTTGGCTCAGCACGGTTGGGTTTCCGTAGTACATGTAAAACGTTGTATCCTCGGTTGATGAAAGCTGGGTGATATTGACCCAGGCGATGAGCGTTCCGGTTGTTCCGTCGTATTGTTCTATCTCGTAGTTCAAGATGGTGGCGAACCCGGTGTTGTTCATGAAGAGGATGTCGTCGCCGGTTGGTTGTGCCTTTGCCTTAAGGTCGGTATCAACGGTACTTACAAGGACCGGGAAGTTAGTGAAATCCTGTGGGATGTTGGTATGGGAAATGGTGATCTGTTTTCGATAATGCCACCCCTTTTCAAAGGGATCGAAATGGGTGGGGAACCCGGTTTGAAAGCTGAAGACCTTACGCGCCCAATGGGTTCCGTCGGTGGCATTCACATACCAGTGGTATGCCGTGGAGTTAAGAAGTCCACTGATGGCTACCGTGTAGGTGCCGTTGTGGACATCAGCACCGCTGCCGGAGCCGATGTTCGGTGATGTCTGTACGGTGTAATCCATCGGGTCCCCCTGGAAATCTTTTATGGTAAACTGTAACTCCTGAAGATCGGTCGGCACATGGCGTTCTCCATCTTTTGGTACCGGGTTAAGGATTATCGGTGCGACCGCTTGGGTGGTGAACGTAAAGGTTTGCTCAGTTGTGAGTTCTTTGTCGCTGACCTTGAGGGTCCAGCTGTACTGGGTGAGTTCCTGGAGCCCATGGATCGGGATGGAGTAGGTGCCAGCGGGTTTCAGGCTTCCGCTCCCTGACCCTATGTCCGGGTTTGTGGTCACGGTATAGCTCATAAGGTCCCCGTCAGGGTCCTCGATGCTAAAGCGTAACTCTGAGAGAGACACAGGGACGTTCTGTGCACCATCAATGGGGTTAGTCCCTAAGATTATTGGGGGATTATCTGGTGGGTAGCGTTCGATGTATTGTGCGGTCACCGCCGCGAACAGTGCGTATCCGCCAAATCCATAGATATTCCCGTAGGGGAAGGCGAACGCGAGGCCGATACCCCAGAATCCTAGTGCGGTCCCGAACTGTGATCCTTGAGCGGTGAATCCGCCGAAGGTGAGAAATTTACCAACGGTGGTGTAGCCATCAAGGACCGCCCAGGTGGCGATCAGTCGTGGTCGCGGGAGCATTAAGAACGGGAATAGGACTCCGACGCCTTCACCGGTGATGCTGCAGAGCACAGCTGCTGCGGTAGATGTTCCTGCGATTGGTTTTGGAGTATAGGAGTTTGGTGCATTGTTGTGATTTTTTCTGAGTTTTTCAAACCAAGGCGGGTTTAAAAGATTGTTATAGTGTCCTAATGGAATGTCTGCTGGTAATAAATTGTTTTTCACTAGGAGTGTGATGAAGTCTTGTTTGAGTTGTTGTGTTTTTTCGCTGAACGGATGGTTTGTCATATTATCGATTAGTTGGTGAAATTCAGCGTAACATATTATGGCGGTCTGCGTTGGGATTGTAACTGTGATGTGTTTTAGCCCCAATTTCCCAGTAACGTAGCACGTGACTTGTGTCTCGTTTTGAACGGCGCCGCTATTTAAAGTCGGTATGACAACCGGCAACTTGAGTGCGGTGGTTCGTTGATTTGTGGTAGGGATCGCACCTGTCGATAATAACAACACAACGATTATTCCAACAATTATTTTTTTGTTCATCTTTTTCCCCTTCTATTTTTTTAGGGGAATGTTTCGAGACTATCAGCGGTGATTCTAATCATTATCGCATAGCCAATGAGCCAATAGGTCGGTCCAGTAGGAAATGCAAAGGATGCTCCAAGACCAATAAATCCCAAAGCGACACCCATTTGTCTTCCTGATGCGATGACTCCCCCAAATGGGAGGAATGAAACAATGGAGGTTCTTGCATCGCTATTGCCTGCCCAGAGTCCAATAATACGTGGTCGTGGGATGAGGATTGGAGGAAGAATAGCTCCAACGCCTTCACTTCCAACACTGCAGAGGATCCTAGTTGCATTGTTCGTTGTCGTTGGGATGATATTTTTAATTTTTTCAAAGAGGGGTATTTTGTATTGTGTTACTATCCAAAAAGGAGGTGATAAGGCGTGTAGTACTTCGGTGATTCTGCTTGAACTAAGACCGGTCCGATCTAAAGAATTTTTTACTTCATTTTTTAACCGTTGGGCATTTCCGCTTAACGGTCGTATCATCTGTTCTTTCATCAGTTCTTGGAACTGAGAATATATTGTTGTCGCTTCTTGAACAGATACAATGACATCATGTTTTTCGAATCCCATTTGTCCAAAAACATAGAAGGTAATGGTCGTAGTTTTTTCAGCTATTTGAAGCGGTCGTACGTCGATATTTTTTTCTTTCGTGGGTTCACCGGTGTTTCCTGAAATGCTGGGAATGATGCTGGTTGATATCAATAGAATTATGATTCCAAAAATAATCTCTTTTTTCATTAATTTTCCTCTCATATCTTTCCCCGGGGAATTATAGGTAAATTCTGTATATAATCTTTTCGATATCATAATTTTATAACATATTAATTTAACAAAACGGAGAAAATAGAACTAAAATATTATTTCAATAATTGTGACTTCAAAACCCCCGTATTTAATGCGTTTCATTGGTAGGATTTACAAACTAGAGATATGCAACTTCATACTGGAGGCAACTCGTAGGTACCTGGGTCGGTCTGTTAGTGTATGGGGGCGTGATTTAGTGATAGATATTGATATTTTGTGCTATCACCGCTGCGAACAGTGCGTATCCGAGAAATCCATAGATAGTTCCATATGGGAAGGCGAACGCGAGGCCAATGCCCCAGAATCCCAGTGCGGTCCCGAGCTGTAATCCTTGAGCAACGAACCCGCCTAACAAAAGAAATGAACCGGCAGTGGTTTGGCCATCAAGACCCGCCCATGTGGTGATTATTCGTGGTCGAGGGAGCATTATGAAAGGGAATAGGATCCCAATGCCTTCACCGGTGATGCCGCAGAAAACAGCCACTTGGATGCCTCCTGTGAGTTGTTTTGGAGTAGAAGCGTACGATATATTGTTATGATTTTTTCTTAGTTTTTGGAACCATGGTGGGTTTAGGAGGTTGTTATATTGGTCTGATGGAATGTCTGCTGGTAGTATTTTGTTTTTTGCGAGGAGGGTGATGAAGTCTTGTTTGAGTTGTTGTGTTTTTTCGTTGAATGGGTGATCTGTCAGTTCTTTTTTCAGATCCTGGAATTGGGAGTAAATCGTTGTCGCGTCTTGAGAAGATACAGCGACTTTATGTGTTTCGAGTCCTGTTTTCCCAAAAACGTACAAGGAAATTGAGGTGGTTTTTTCAGGTATTTGAAGCGGCAGGGTATCGATATTTTTTTCTTTTACAGTATCACTGGTGTTTCCTGATAATCCAGGAATGATGCTGGTTGAGATTAATAGAATTATGATTCCAAAAATAATTTCTCTTTTCATTAATTTTCCTCTCATATCTTTCCCCGAATTTTCATAGGTATTTGATGTATTTAACTCTTTTGTTATCATCATTTTAACGTATAATGCCTTTAAAATAATTGAAATGGTAAACTATAACTTTTTAACAGCGATGATGATTTTCCGAGATGACGGTATATGGCTGATCATGAGGAAATAAATTACAGGACCCTCCGGCGGATTCAACAAGGGGAGCAAACCGTGTCAAGGGCAACAGGAATTATTACGAGTTTTTTTTTTTTTTTTTTTTTTACGATTATTGATATCTTGTTGGAAACGATATGATTATGGTCCTGATTCTTCAGGTCCAATAGTTAGGAAACTGGAAGGATTATTTTGATTGTTGAATTCTGTAGAGATCCATCCGGGGTTTAATGGTGTGCCGAGAACCCGAATCTCATCCAACCCGCAGTTGTAGAAGTCGTTGATTTCTTGGCTTCCTCCAGTTCCATAGCGACAGGCACCCATGGTGAGATCCCAAGGATTGTTATACCAAAGAACGCTAGGGTCACAGTTTTTTGTCCCTTCGAGAATACCGTTAACATAAAGGTTACCGGTTCCTGTTGATTTGTCAAATGTGAGGACAAGGGAGTACCATGTATTTGGTTCGATCTGATAGTTCCCGATGAATTCCGCTTGCGCACTTGTATCCTTTTCCAAGTATCCGTGGATGAATAAGGTATTTGGAGTCGTATCAAAACCATAGGTCTGACCAGCGGAATTCCCCCAGTAGTCATAGCATTGTTTCGCGAGGAAATGCCCGTCAGGGAAGCTATTTTGATTTGAACGGAACCATGTGCTTAGGGTTAATCCCGTTGGCTTTAAGCTGGAGGAGTCAGGGACGGAGATATAATCATTAACGCCATCGAACTGGAGGCATTTCCCTGTTTTTCCGTTAACAAGATCTGATACGGTCATGCCACCATTGCTCGTTCCGTCGTTGCTATTGGCGGTGCTGTCGATAATTGTTCCGGTTGGATTGTTGTTCAGATGCCACACTGCGTTATAATGAGAATTCCATGTTTTTTTAGGGTATTGTTGATTGATACACGTGGGATTCCCATAGTACATGTAGAGGACCGTGTCCTGGCTTGAGGAGATCGCTAGGACATTCACCCAGGCGACAAGACTTCCTGATGTCTGGTCAAAGGTTTCAATTTCATGGTATTGTCTTTTTGCAACCCCAGGACCGTTCATGAATAAAATGTCGCCGCCGTCATCTTGTGCTTTCATGAGATCAGCGTCAATCGTACTCACAAGGACTGGGAAGTTCTCGAGGTCCTCAGCCACTTGTGTGTGATTTATCGTGATTTGTTTTCGGTACAGCCAGCCAAACGCAAACGGATCAAATTGGGAGGGGTACCCGGTCTCGAAGCTGAAGACCTTGCGTGTCCAATGGGTTCCGTCGGTGGCGTTCACAAACCAGCGATACGTGGCTCCATACGTCATGCCGCTCACAGGGACCGTATAGGTCCCATCGTGGACACCGGTTTTATGATCGGAGCCAATGTTCGGTGATGTCTGCACGGTGTATTCCATCGTATCACCCTGATAGTCTTTCAGGGTGAACTGTAATTGAGGGGTATCCATGGGGACGTCTCGCTCGCCATCTGCTGGTAGCGGATTGGAAACAACCGGTGCGATCGCGACAGTAGTGAACGTAGATGTTTGTTCGCTTGTTAGTTCTTTATCGCTCACCATGAGTGTCCAGCTGTACTGGGTGAGTTCCTGAAGCCCATGGATCGGGATGGAGTAGGTGCCAGCGGGTTTCAGGCTTCCGCTCCCTGACCCTATGTCCGGGTTTGTGGTCACGGTATAGCTCATAAGGTCCCCGTCAGGGTCCTCGATGCTGAAGCGTAATTCTGAGAGAGACACAGGGACGTTCTGTGTACCGTCACCGGGGTCGGTCCCTAAGATTATGGGGGCATGGTTTGGCGGGTAGCGTTCGATGTATTGTGCGGTCACCGCTGCGAACAGTGCGTATCCGAGAAATCCATAGACGTTCCCGTAGGGGAAGGCGAACGCAAGTCCGATGCCCCAGAATCCTAGTGCGGTGCCGAACTGTGATCCTTGAGCGGTGAATCCGCCAAAGGTGAGAAATTTACCAACGGTGGTGTAGCCATCAAGGACAGCCCAGGTGGCGATCAGTCGTGGTCGTGGGAGCATTAAGAACGGGAATAGGACTCCGACGCCTTCACCGGTGATGCTGCAGAACACTGCTGCTGCGGTAGATGTTCCTGCGATTGGTTTTGGAGTATAGGAGTTTGGTGCATTGTTGTGATTTTTTCTGAGTTTTTGGAACCATGGTGGGTTTAAAAGATTGTTATATTGCTCTAATGGGATGTCTGCTGGTAGTATTTTGTTTTTTGCGAGGAGGGTGATGAAGTCTTGTTTGAGTTGTTGTGTTTTTTCGCTAAACGGATGATCGGTTAATT
>Ga0315282_10002792_pt1 | contig 31694 bp, 27 predicted proteins | sample YL17G07_20_MG_FD_203693 | JGI IMG/M metagenome (GOLD analysis project Ga0315282, IMG submission 203693) | Sediment microbial communities from Yellowstone Lake, YNP, Wyoming, USA - YL17G07_20 | ecosystem: Environmental > Aquatic > Freshwater > Lake > Sediment | place: USA: Wyoming | collected... | reverse complement strand
CCAAGAAGCTTCAGCTGGCGGTGCCTAGTCGATTCGGCCACGGGGGTGCTCTGAGAGGACATAGAAACCATGTGATCGGCTAGGCCTTAATTTATCTTGAGGAAAACCAGAACAAAAGTTAACCTTTCACTATTTTTCCCATAAGAAATTAGCAAGGGAAGGGGGAGACGTCTGCGACATACCTACTCTGTAATTTGACTGTCCGTGAGACGTGTCGGGTTCAAACAGCGTTCAGAAGCCATTTGCTAGGCGTGTAGGCAGGGTTGCTTGCCACGTTGCAGACCTAGTCTGTAATCAACGCGAGGTTGAAAAAACCGAATGAAGGTTTGACAAGCCTCTTCTGCAACTCGCATCATGAACGTTGTCTGAGACGCCTGATTTCAAGCGGATTTCAAAGGAATTCAGTCCAAAGTGATGGTTGAGGCGGATTCAAATTGGAAATCCAAAGGTCTCGGGATGACCCGGACAGAGAGTTGCGGGTGTAAAGTGAGTTCATACCCTGGTGGGTACAGATACCGAACTGGATGTTCGCAGCACAGGAATTCTGTCGAATACTCCTGTCCTATATGTGGCGTGGTCTTTAAATCAAAAGGCAAGCTGAAAGACCACCGCTGGCAACACGGTTATTGACATGGTCTCCGTCAATTTCGGAATAGAGACCTCCGCAAAGCCTGAACTTGGTTCGTCATGACGACACGTAAGATCGGCCGCAATGATTTTGGAATGCTGACGCGAGACAGTTCGCCAGCTGAGGGTAATCAGTGACCGTGACGCCAATACGTGCGAGCGGTCGAATTTGAACCGTCGAAAACAGGCATCATTCAGACAAGTAGTTTCAGTACTTTTCTTTCTTCTTCCAGACGAATCCTGTAGCTGGCTGCTCAAGTGCAACTACCTCAAGGCAGCCCATGTCTTGCCGAGTACCCTTCCTAGTTGTCGTCTCATAAGTGAAGTAGAACTTGGCGCGCCCTTCCAGATCCTCAAGAAATTCGCGTATTCTCATATGAGCGTCAATCACAAGCTCAGTACGCAGCGGGAACGACGTGTACGGCTGAATTATGGTCGGCAGCGCCCGCACATCTGGAGTAAGCCGCATGTATTGATACTCAGCTTCAACATTCTCAACCACCTGTACCTCTCTTAATGATCCTGCTTTCTCCCCATAGTTGTGGAATAGCAGTATCGGTTGAGTAGTGATTGCCTCTAACCTCATGTCGGGCTCCGTCAATAGTAGCGGTTTCGCATCGTACTTGATATCGGGCGCTTCTTTCCTTGAGTCGTAGTACACCTTCGCGGCTATGGATACTGAGACGACCGCCGCCGTCGCGCCCAGAAGTGTCGATATCTCTTCGAGCATGATACGCAACTAGCTCGCGCTGAACTAACAAACGTTTCTGAACAAGGAAAATCAAAATGCCTTGATTTCTTCGTGCGAGTGGTCGGGTTTGAGCCTGAACGCCCAGAGTGTATCTTGATGGTAGGCGATCAAATCGGTCGGCATGCAACCTTTCGAGCCCGACGCAGTGGTGTTTCGCTACAGGGCGGCTCGTTTGACACTTGACCATACACTAGGGTCTTGAGCCAAACATCTCAGTTGTGCATTGGTTTCGCTACAAGCCTCTTGCCGCACATCCCGCAATAGTCGTTTGTAATCGGGTTCTCTGTCCCACAATCAGCGCAGAAGATGGACAAACCAGTAACCCTGCTCGGCTGCTTGGTTCGCTTTGACCATCCCCACACGGCGAGAACAGCCATGACGAAAACCACAATCAAAGCAACCCAAAGGATGGCATCGGTAGGCAAACCTCCTGGGGGAACCGTGGGACTTGTTAGTGTCCCTGTCCAGCCTGAGAATGTGGTAACCGGCGCCGGCTCAGTGACCTCATAGCTGGCGGAGAAGGTATCGTATTCTGCGTCAGCAGACCACCCTGCTGAGCTAAGTTCTGAGAATCCAAATCTGAAGTCTATCTTATGTGTCCCTAGCCCAGCCGTGCTTGGTACGGTGAATTCGAATGACACTTGTTGCTCTTGTCCAGATTCTACTATGATAGGGAGTGTTTCATGTGGTTGGAGTGTTTGTCCGAAATCTGTCTGGGCTGTGGCAGCAACTAATCTAACCAGATAGTCTCCAGTAGTCCGTACCGTGATTGTTATCGTGCTCGTCTCGCCCGGGTTAGCTGAGAGCATAGGGGGAACTACTTCGCTGCGGGCATCAACGAATGTGATAGACCGTGGGACTGATAGGACGAAGCCGGTTGCCGTCTGCTGTACCCACGGAGGAACACCGTAGCCGATCTCTGAGGGAAGGCATATACTGCTGCCTAGGTCGGCAACGTCGCTAGCTTGGTGTATCCTGTATAGGGCATACAAGTCGAGAGTCGAGGGTATGCCGTAGTTTTGTGGGTAATTGTCGACAGGATACATCGCATCTTCCGGTATGTTGGTGTGACCGAGACCGAGACCATGACCGAGCTCATGTAGGATTATTGACTCGACGAGCAGGTCTTGTGGATTCGCCGCTCTGTCCGGGGGGAGGTTGATCTGAATCTCGCCCTTCAAAAAAGCGTTGCCGGGGACAGTATATGCGAAATTCAGTGCTCGTCCTGCAAAACCAACGTTCTGACCTATGAAGAATGAGACTGTTATCGTGCCATCCCCAGGCTTGTCTGTCAAGTAGAACAGATAGGGAGCCCCCACTCCGCTTTCGAAGCTGTCAATGAACCATTTCTGTGCGGAATACCAGAAGTCCAGTGCCAAGAGAACCTGCTTTATTTGCGGATCTGCTACGCCACCTGCCACATATACCCCTATGAAATTCTTTGCCCACCTCTGCCCCATTATCGGGATACATTGCTGAGCCCCAACGTTCGTTGGAAATAGGGTGAAGAGCGTCAGGAGCAGCATCAGGACGAGAACAATACAGCGAAGCTTCATGCCCGATTCCTGCGTTCATAGTACCATATTCTAGGCGAACGACCACGTCATTGAGATAGGAAGAGGTGGTGCTTCGCGCCCCGTGCTTCTCATCTACTGCACCTGCAATCTGGCTCCGCATTTTCCACAGTGTTTGTATCCAGCGGGGTTCCTACTTCCACACTGAGTACAGAAGATTGAAACCGAAACACTCTCTCTCGGTTGAATAGGCTCCTGCGACTTCACTCCCATGCCGGCACGCCGTACAATACCTGACGCCAAGACGAGTATGCCAACTAGCGCAGCGATGAGATACAGATTGGAGTCACGATATGGGTATGTAATCGTCACTTCATTGTAGGCAACTAGGAATTCGTAGCTCGCTCTTACGTCTGAGTCAGATGGTTTGTTCACAAATGATAGTTTTGTGTAATCTGAGACATCTAGAACAATGGTCTCCGGAACATTGGGTTCTGTGCTTTCTACCATCGTGCAAGTTCCGCTTTCACAATTAATCCCGATACCGCGTGGAGGGTAGGTAAGCCACTCTGTGGCGGGACTGCCAACGACCAGTATTGAAAGGCTCCCTGAGGCAGTGATTTGTAAAGCAAGTCGTTCACCTTTCCCATAATCAACTGCGAATTGATTGGCATTCAGGGGGATGTCAACTTGAGTATCTCTCTTTATGGTCACACTATCGCCTCTGCCCGTATCCCTGAACGATTGCTTCTGCACAGGGACAGTCCAAAGAAACAGTGTGGGCGATAAGGCTACGGCTAGTATTCCAACCAAGATGAGGATTGTTGACATCGACCGTCGCGAAGTCTTCGTCGTTTTCACCCTGTGGATCTCATTTACGTCGCTTGCAGTTTGGTTCCACATTTTCCGCAGTATTGGCATGCAGAGGGGTTCTCAGCCCCACATTGTATACAGAAAATTGATTTCGGCTTGATCTGTGAGTCCCGTGCGTGATATCTTCTTCCCCACACCAATATCGCTGACACAACGACCATGCCGAAGACCGCTAGGACTACTATTGCTGTTGAGGTAAACTCCCCGGTTGACTCGGGTTTTCCTATGGTGCTCTCTGTCCACATAGTCTGCGTGACTGTATGACCTTCTGCGTCCTGCCCAATTAGAACCACTACAACATAACTGCCAGTGGTAATTGCCGAGATCACCTGAGTAAAAGGCAGCGTTATTGTCGTCGGACCCGTCCAAGTTATGGTCGGAGCCGTCCAAGTTGCGGGCTCCTCCGCAGTTGACATAACCGGAGCCGACAATTGTGTTAGGAGGCAAACTGCCGCCACAGCGACAAGCAAACCCGAAACGACCAACCGCATCAGGTTCAATCGCTTATCCTCACTTCTCGGCTGGAGAATTACTAGGCGACTTGTGTGCGTTACAGTGTATTTGGTCACGAGTAGTATATCTCAGTTACCCACCACCCCGTCCACGCCTGTCATGAAATGTTGCACCAGAAACATCGCTACGCGCACGTAGCCTATCTCAGTGGCATGATGGACTATCACTTCTCTCCTCCCTCAATACCGAAAATGAGTGACAGACAACTTCTGTTGACAGACGACCATCAAAACAAGAATAGCGACCTAGACCTTTCACCACATCAACTTGCGAGATACCATCCATCGCGCTGGTATCTGTGAATTCGAGCCTTCGCGTCCACGCCGATGAGCCTGATGCCTCTCTCTGAATTGACAGAGAGATTAGGACGTGACCTAGCGCTATCCAACTAAGTGTCGCGGAGAGATTGCTGGACAGTGACCAAATCGAGTCCACTCCAACTGTTCTCTTAGAATTGCCAAGTCTTATCTCATTTAGGCGACATTCATTCGATACGAGTGGAGCCACGTGTCAGGGCTTCCGAAGCTCATCCCTGCCTATTCTGATGATTGCGTGGTAGCTTCGGTCACAATGGTGTGCATGTATTGGCGCGTCAAGCGCCTCGACTTGCGTTGGAACTTGCCCGAAGATTTGGAAGCAAGTGAATGGGATGGTTTCTTACAAGAAGGTCGCAGGCGAGTAAGGCAAGCCGGTCTGCCAGAGGGGAGCCTATATGAATACCTCGGAGAGTTGGGTCTGCCGTTGACAGTGAAGTACAAGCAGCTATTCGGATTGGAAAGCATATTCAGCATGCTGAATGCCGAGATTCCTCCAGTCCCCGTCTTCGACAGGTCCTTCATGTTCACAGGTCGGCAGTCGTACGGGCACGCCGGCGTAGTGGTGGGCAGGACCAAGGAACTGATAGTCATGATGGACCCCGCTAATGCACCAAGAATCAGGACAGAATACTCAATGCGGGAGTTCTCAGAAGCCTGGAAGAAAAGGAACAATCTAACGATCCTTATATACCCAGAAGATATGCAAGTTCAATTGACTGAGGTCCCCTCCAAAGCGAAGACTCTCACAGAGTTCTTGGGATGAAAGATGACCACGATTTTGGTCAGAGCTCTTGACAGTCCCGAGAACGTTGCCTACGATAGAATCTTCAGGTACGGAACGAATTGCAGTCTCAAGGGCATGATCGACGACAACGATTTCTGGTCAGCCGAGTTCGAAGTTCACGTGCCTGTCGAGATCAAAGATGAGAAAAGGAACAAACTGAGAGTATTCCCGATTCGTGTTGAGAATCTAGGGAAGATCAAGATAAGCAAGCAGGACTTGAAGGTTGTCGAGGCGCCCTCCCTACTGACTGTGGAGAAGATAATCCACGACCACAGAGTGAACCTCAGAAGAGCGGTAGAAAGGGACCTGCTGAAGGTAGCCCCAATTGAGTTTGGTAAGATAGACGCTGCGAAAAACGCTCTGAGTCCCATCTTCACGACTCTGACGAACATATTGGAAGAGAAGTTTCCTAGCGAAGAGTCTATCTTGCGAAGCGGATACTGGTCTCAGATTCACCTGCTTGAGGAGTTGGGCTATGTCAAGCGGGAAGAGTCGCGAGTCGTCGCTTCCGATAAGCTCGTGGACCTAAGAGAAAGTACGGATTCAGATGCGACTGCCATAAGCAAGGTCCTGGGTCTCGTGCTTGCGGAGAAGCTCGACTTCTTGGTTGAGGAACTCAGGATAACTCAATTCCTTCCGTTCGTTAGACTTGGTACCACGTTCTACTCTGAAGCCGTTCAATTTGGAGAGCTGATATCCGTCTCTGAGGATAGCTTGAGGCAAAGCTATCTTGAGTATTACAGGACGGCATCAGAAAAGAGGTTGCTCAGATATGCGCCGATTATCAATGAACTCGTCGAAGTAGGGATACTCCGATATGATGATGAGTTCATATCCGGCGAACAAGCGATCTTTCAACAGCTTGCGCATGATCTTGCTGGGCAGTTTCCTCGTCCGGGAGAGCCCTATGAACCGGTCTAGCAACTTGACTGAAACTAGAAAAGCCATTAGATTGGCTCGATCTCTCGAGCGAAAGCACAAGATAAGTGATGATTTCTATCCCGGTTGTTCTTTTCATTTGCAGATTGCTGGTGGGCTTACTGGAGACGTAATCAGAAATGTCGAAATGTTGAGCAAGGTCGGTGAGCCGGCGCGTAGCGATACAATTCTCAACGTGATGCAAGCCAAGAGAGTCGTGATGAGATACTACTCTTCAAATCGGACAGAGTCCGTGCAACGATTTGGCAGCATAATCGTTGAGAAGGTCAGACCGATAGGGGGAATCTCACCAGTCTTATACGAGCTAGCCCAGAGTATCCTCGTCATTCTCGCTGTATATGGTGGCATCAGGTTTCTGGGCAGTTTCTCTTCAGAAGCCGGCAAAATCGCTGCACGGAGACTCTTCGAGAAACGCCCCGAGGAATCAGCGTCCGAGCTGAAGATCCACGTTGAAGTTGTCAACTTCCTAAAATCAGAGATATCTGAGTTATCTGAGTTATCTGAGAGGCAAGAGTTCTGGCAGGAGATCGGTTCCCTGCCTAGGAGACGACGCTCCCAGCCGAAGCGCTAGGCAGCAGTCGCCAGCCGTCCGGGTCGTATCGGTGAATGCGTGCCTTTGAGTCAACGCCCAGAAGTGTGATCTCTCCTCGCTGAAATGCTCTCTTTCTCAAGTCTCGTGCAATTCGCAGTGTCGTGACAAGGACACTACTGGCGTAGCCAGCGCATATCGCCTCGTAGCACTGACCAATTCCACGCACGACATCATCGGCAGGCGATTTGACCTCGATAGCAACACGTTCACCTTCATCTCCGATCGCCACACGGTCTATCATCGCGTTTCCTGCCCTTGCGGGTTTCATCGAGACCTTGTAGCCATGCGAGCGATAATGCCGAGCTACCGCCCACCTCAACCATCTTTCATTTGTCACTGCGAGAGCCCCCTCTTCACTTGCGCTTTCTATACAACTGAATACCGTCGAGTTCGCTAACGTAGTCAAACCCGCTCTCAATCAAAGTCCTTGCTTCGTCGACAGTTCTGGCGACTTTGCAGACGAACTCGTCACCCTCAAAGTCGACTAGATGCGTGTAGACGAGCGTGTTTTTGATGCTCTTGTGCCCAAGCAGCTGCATGACGTAAAGTATGTCCTTGGTTCTATGATATTCCATGGTGGCTTTGAAGTGTCGCAACGTGCGGAAGCTGATAGCGTTCAAGCGCGGATTTCCGAGACGTTTTGCTGCGTCTTTTCTCCTCATCTCGAAGTTTCTCAAGAAATGCTGGTAGGTACGTAGTGTGCCGTCTCCGAAAATCCAAGCATGATCCCTGTGGAGTTGGCTTAGCTGATTCACAGTTCGAGACGACAGCTTTAGTCGTCTAGGCTTCGAGTGCTTCAACGGTGAAATCGTCACTGTCGAGTTCACGAAGTCGATGTCGCACCATTTCAGGTTCCATGCTTCTAATGGTCGTGCGGCGCTGTCTTTCAGGAGGCTGAGAAATGCGGAGTACCTCAGTCCCATTGCGCCTATCAGTTGTTCTACTTCTGAGTCCATTGGGATGAAGGGCAGTTTCTCTATACGTCGATAACGTGGTGGTATGAATGAGAAACCATGCTGCTTTGCGTATAACGCATATGCTCCACATGCCATCTCCTTCGTTCCATCAGCCCAACCCGTCCGAGTCAGACCAACCTTGATTGATTCAGGATCTCGTAGATCTCCACGCTTCGCTAGCTCCTTCAGCAACCTCACATATCGCTCGATCGTGGTCTCTGAATAGCCTTCCTTTCTCATCCAGAAGCCGTATTCGATAATTCCACCGGAAACAATGCGGGAGGTTCGGCTGTGGTGCGGGAGGGGGGATTCGAACCCCTGGTTCGAGCTGCCTACGCCGAATCCTCACTTTTCCGCTCTTCACACAATTATGTGTGTCCTCCGCTTAAGGATGATCCAGCGAGGCACATTACTTCACAGACCCTTTCAAAACTAAGGCATGCGAACCTTGGCCGGAAAGTAGACACCATACGAGCCGCTATATACAGTGTCCAACCTAGTGAGTACAACAGTCTTTGCCCTCAACGTGGGAGGCTGGTTGGGCGTCTGGTTGCGACAGCCGTAGGCAACGTAGTTGCGTGGAGGACATGACTAGGAAGCGTGAAGACCGGGTGCTTTCACACATATCATTCCTGCCTTTTCTCATCACAAGCAAGGTAGAGACCAGGAGGATGTTCATGAAGGAACTGTTGTCTTTGCGGATACTGCTTGCGACGGTCGTTCTTCTTCTCTTCTCATGCCTCTATGTGGTCACTCCGAGAGTCATGGACACCGAGTTGTACCTGCTAGGCTTTCCCTTCCAGTGGCTTCAGATTTTTCGCCAGTTGTTCCCGTTGGCCCCACCAACAGGAGGCCCGTGGAGATTGACGCTGCTTCCCAAAGCCTTGATATCAGATTTCGCGGTGTACTACTGCATCCTTCTTCTGATTTCGCGCACTGTATCGATTCTGAGGAAGAGAGCTGCATGAGACTTCGAAGGCCTCCTTTTCCATTGATGATGCTAGCATGTCTAGTCGCGATGCCTCTTGCCGTGCTTCCTCAGGGAGGTCCTGCTGACGGAGCAGGAGGAATCCCCGGCGTATTGAAGAGCACTCCTGTCATTGTTGGGCCCAAAATCCCTGGACCCTTTGGCACTGCAACGAAACAACCAAGTGTGATCGCAAACGTCTCAATATCTGGGACGCAGGCCCTTCGCAGTACGGTTCAAGGTCTCACCAGCCTGTCCGAGGGAATTGATGAATTCAACCTGATCTTGCAGAAGACAGAACTCTCGGCCATGGCGCAAGTTTCACTGCAACCCGGCGCTGAAGTAATCAGCGTTACATTCCCTGGCGTGAAACCAGACTTCACATATGAAAGAACGACAGGATCATTGACAGCGATCATACAGGGGCCAATTGCAACAGGCACCCTTCAGATTCGTTACTTCTTGGCAGGAGGCCCAATAAGCCAAGAGACCCCAGCTGACCTGACAAATCCGCCGTCGAACGTGGCTGCACCTGGCTCCTCTGCGTGGGTACACGGTCACATCAAGACAGATTTCACAAACTGGAATGCTCCTGTCGCTGGCATCAAAGTAGAATTGCACAAGGACGATTGGCCTTGGTATACGTACCTAGCCACTACGTACACAGATTCATCAGGTCTCTACGATTTCGGTTACATAGACCTCTCCTCGACTGGGAACACCTTGCGACTTCGGATATACGTCGAAGGTTGGAGCAGCGGCGGAACCGGATGGAAGGAGCGTGTAGTCGTGAGAAACGCTGCGAACTATGACTATGAGATCAGCGGAGACGCAACCCATACCTACGCCCCGGATGATACTTACTACCTGGATCTCGCTTCGAATTGGATGGATCCAAACTCCGATTTCGATGACGGACTGCACGCGTACTACTCGAGCTGGCAGGAGTTCTCGTATCTTCGTGATAACTTTGGATTCGTCACGTCTGAGCGGGGCCTATCAACGCTGCATCTATTCGCGACAGCTACTAACAGCGATGGCTACGACATCAATATCGAAAGCGCCACCTATGCCTACAACCATTTGATCACGCAGCATGAATTCTCCCATAACGTCATGTACCAGACGTATGGGGATCACTTTGCGGAGTACTACTCTGGATGTTCTGCCTACGCGAACAACCACCAAGACTACAACTACTGGGGAACTGGTCATGTCACCGCTGACCCTGACACTCACGGTGGTCCATGCACTAATGATGCAGTTACTGAAGGGTGGGCTGAGTTCGTTCCTGCTTCAATCCAGAACGACGCGGCCTGGCCAGTGGGCGATGGTAGGGGAGGAGTGGCCTACTACGAGCAACTGTCAAACGGATATGGTGAACTGAATGAATTCGGGCTGGCAGGAGCCCTCTGGGACTTGTGGAAGACCCCGGGGCAGAGCGCCTCTGCGATGTTCGGCTACATCTGGCAAGTTACGCAGCTGGACAGGCCTGGGAGAGTAGAGAGCGTCTACCTGTCCTTTGTCTCGAGATATCCTTCTCTGACTGCTGCAGCAGATACCGCGTTCCAGAATCACTTCGTGTTGGTGAGTTCGCTTTCCAGTTCTCTTTCAAGCAGCTCAGTAGTCCGCGGTTCGAGTATTTCTATTTCGGGAACTTTGTGGCCGCTTCCTCACATAGGTAGGACGGTAACCGTCTACATAGCACCAGCTGGATCGGGCTCTTGGTCTGTCCTTGCAAGCACAACAACCCGGGCCGATTCCACGTATGTTGTATCCGCCACAATAAATGTGAATCCTGGTTCGTATGATGTCAAGGTCTCTTGGACTGGTGACAGATATCCGACCTCTGATCCACGCCCCTATTCTGGGCATAATCCGTCCAATAGCCCAAATCAGCAACTGCAAGTTAATTCGCAGACAATGACCGTAATCACGACCAAGACTTTGACGGAGACTTCGACTTCATATTCATATCGAACCACAACAACAACATCCACGAGCTACACTGGCACGACCACGACGACGAGTACGATTCCGACTGTCACGACTGTTGCGTTGGTTCCGCTGACGATTACTTCCACCGAGCAAAGCACCCAGCTTCTGACCTCAGTCCTTACCACAACGACGACTGACTACACTAGCACGACCACTTTGACGAGTACGATCCCTACAACCGTTGCGTTGGTTGTGTCGACTGTGACCTCAGTTGTGCAGAGTATCCAATATCTGACATCAATTCTTAGCACGACGACTACGAGCTACACTAGTACGCAGACTTCAACGAGTACGGTCGTGGTTCCGACAACGGTTGTCTTGGTTCCGCTGACGATTACTTCCACCGAGCAAAGCACCCAGCTTCTGACCTCGTTTTTTACCACAACGACGACTAGCTACACTAGCACGACCACGTCCACGAGTACGATTCCGACTGTCACAACTGTTGTCTTGGTTCCGTTGACGGTTACTTCCACCGAGCAAAGCACCCAGCTTCTAACCTCAGTCCTCACCACAACGACTACGAGCTACACTAGCACGACGACCTCTACAAGTACCAGCGTGGTCTACACGACCGCAACGGAAAGTCCAGGAGGAGCGGGTCCAGCAGGTGCTGGTGCATCTAGTCCTTTAGCCTACCTTGGCTTCCTATCTCTGGTTGCTGTCGCAGTTGGGCGCAGAGTCACCGCTGGCAAAGGTGGGAGGATTCTTAGAGTACGATCACTGATGGAAAGGAGGTCTAGGACTGAATAAGATGAGAAAGGCTGCTGTGATTGCGGCTTTGCTTCTTGTGCTTAACCTCTTGCCAGGAGTCGATTCGTTGGCTTGTGTTTACACCATGAGACCTTGAAGGCGAGGTCAAACGCGTAATTCAACGCGGCATCAAGACGAAGCCCGCCGTCATAGCCGCATTAGCGTGCTTCCTTTGTCGTTCTCGTAACACCGAGACCTACGTTCCACTGCCGATTGCAGCGGGAGAGTTCCTAGCGAGCCTAGAGGCAGTGGAGAAGGCAAAAAGGAGTACGAAAAACAGCTCTGAGAGCATCTGCTCGTGGGCCGAAACGTGCACCTGGTCAATAAGTGCTTGAATCCGGCTTGCCTGGGACCCTACCAGAGTTCGAACGACGACAATTCCCGCGGCACAGGTGCCTTTTTCCGCGGCAGGATTCGCCCCTGCTTATATAGCGAGATGTCGCAGAACTTCGTCTATAAAGTCAAAACTACGCACAACTGTAGCTATACGTTGGACCGCGTCCACGGCTTATGCCATCCGGCACTGAGAGACGGGCACAAAACTACGCGTGAACATGCGGGTAATCAGGCTGGCACAATACTAACTTAGATCCCAGTAGAGTTTCCCGCAGCCGCACTGAATTCGTTTCTTTGTCCTCGCTTCAGCAACCCAGACCGGATCTTCGCAGTTGTCGCATCTGAACTTCTTGACCGCATTCTCGCACGCGTCTATGAGTTCATTTGCCTCGCTGACGGCGAGGGATCCAGCGTGTGATGCTCTGTTGGCCCAAGCTTTTAACAGGCCGTTCGCCTTGTTCCAGACTTGAAGAACATCATCGCACCGCGCTCCCGAGTCTCGCCGCAGACGTTTTCGACCTTCAGCGCAGATCTTGTCAAGGAATTCTATGCATGATCTCCTGTCGTTTTCGTCGCCTCTCCGGAATCGAACACTGATCTGTAGTGATTCAGCGGCCAAAGCACACTCGTAATCCATGATGGACCGAACCGTGTTTCCTGCCGACTCAGGCCTGACGTCTACAATCGAGCGTGCATCATCAAATGTGTCGTCAGACCGAGCCAACTGAATACCGATTTCCGGACTGATGTAGGGCTTCAGGGTGCATGAAGTCCACCGGGAAGAGGAAAGGCGACTACGTAACTCAGCATACCACTCACGGTCATGGGTGAAAAGAAGGATCTGACGGTCCTTGAACTCCTCTTCCAGGAGATCGACTATTCGCCCTCGATGCCCTCGATCCAGGCTCGAAACAATATCGTCCAAGGCGATTGGGTTGTCGTTGGGTCTTGTCAGATGCGCGAGCGCCAAGAAGATGCACAGACTAAGACTGTTGCGGTGTCCTTCAGAGAGCGTGAGCCTTGGAGAAGATTGCGTCTTTCCAAAGAATTTCAGTGCAATATCGACCGCCTTGTCCTCATTCGATGCCAGATGAATGTCCTGTATGGGTTCATTCGGGTGAAGAATCGCCCATAGCCTCTGGATCTCCGATGAGCAACTTGAGACGATCTGTTCCACATGAGACCTGATGTAATGGCGGATATTCTCTTCCCCACCCTCGAGCGTCTTGCACAGTTGTTTCACGGAAACGAGAAATCGGGATTTGGCATCAATATCCTTGAGAGACATCGCCACCTCGACCACACTAAGGTCATCGAACAAATTCTGAGCGTGAGGGGGTGCTGTTGATACTGCTTTCTTCACAGACAGCAGAATGTCGTCCAGTGCACAGTCGACTTGCTCATCCAGCGTCCATTCATCTATGTCGTCCGGCAGATGTGCGTCTCCAAGCAAGTCGAAGGCCTTCCGTGCATCAACATTGGATGTCTCCGATAGCCAATCCTTCAGACATTCGCTCTTCAGGAAAAGAAGAGTCCGCTTCACTGCTTCAAGAAATTCCTGAACCGCCGTTCGAGCCTTGTCTCTCATCTCTCTGATGTCATGCAATCGAGTCAGTTCTGCGTCAATATGTTCCCTTAGTTCTTGAGCACAAATGGACTTCCCACACGCAGGGCAAACGGTCTCTTTGGATGGCTCGGCGATTTCCTCGGTGATTCTTCCCGCATGGACAAGCACCTCTATTTGATTATCAAGCGCCTTGAATGCTTCAGCTCTAGTTTCCTTGACCTTTCGTCTCTTACCTTCAAGGTCCTCATCCAGTATCTGCTTCAGGAGCACATGCCTTTGATGAGCGGGTTCGAGAGCACCTATGTTGGCGGCGAGTTTCGTCTTCAAGTTGACTGATGCGTCTTCTAAGCTCGTTGGTTTCTGCAAATCGATGCTATTTCTCGCCGCTATCTTCTGCAGGACTCTGAGGGCCTCTTCAGGTTCCAGCGTGCCCAGCTTTGTTCTAGCGGTTTCGACGAGTTCATCGAGCATCAACTCGATCGTCGAAATTTTCGCTTGATCTTCGATTTCGGTTCGTAGCTTCCTCAAATTCTCTGCGGCTGTTTCAAATGTCTCCAAACCCAGCAAAGGGAGAACTTGCGAGTATTTCTCGCGCTTTGTTGCATGGATGAAGTCCGCCACTTTATCCTGTCTAAGCACGGTTCTCATAAGGTCCCAGTCTCGAACCGTTGTCAGCAGACCATCAGGGTTCTCGGTGTAAGTGACTTCGCCGTCGGGCGATATATCCACTGCAAGTGTTGAATTATCCTCGAAATCCAGACGAATTCTCGAGGAAGCCGTGTCTGGCGTATGCGTGTTTCTTATTCCGAGCAATTGCTTGTGGCCCGAGTACTCATGAGCTTGGTGTTCAATTCGTTCCTTTGCGAGAATGTATTCGATTGCATCAACGAAACTAGACTTGCCTGACGCATTCTCACCATAAACCATAAGATTCTTGGACAATGGACGCAACGATGAAGTAGGGCCTGCTCCTCGAAACCAGTTGAGCTCAATCTCCCGAATTTTCAGAACAGCCTCCTCCCTGAAACAGTCTGAGCAATTGTTCCGCCTCTTTCTGTAGGGCCCGTCCAGTCATTGGGGAAGATAGGTGGTCATTGTCGATGAGTTTACGGATTCTTTCTCGAATCGGAGGAGCTTCAATGCCATCCAGCATCTTGGCTAGGAGTTCTTCCACGGATGGCCTACTGGCTGCCGTATGAATCACTTCGCTTGTTGCAGAAGCCCGCCATCTTCCATAAGTGGTAGTACCTTTTCCCTTCGTTCGCTCATGACGGATCACAGTAACATTGGTGCGTACGTGTCTATTGCAGTTTGCGTCTCTGGTTAGATTGGAAAGCAGGCATCTCGTCGGATGTCGAATCCCACACAAAAACACTCCTCCAACGGTTCAAATTACGACACCCACACTGGAGTCTTCCCTCGCTTGCACTCGGCTGACCCAATTTTCTTCACAATCGTGGAACCGCAACCAATATCCTTTTTACGAAAGCTCGTGGCTATCGAAAGAGAGCGGAGCGTAACGAGTTATTTATGTCCCAGCAAATGGCTCCTGCCGATTTCTATGATAGATTCGTCAAGTTGCTTCAGAACATCAGGGAGGCAAACGACTTCGAGACGAACCATGATGCACTGATCTCATGGTACGGTGAGAACTGCCTCTTTCTCGACCCTGAAGACGTGAAGGAAAGGATTGTGCACGACAGCCACGCTGAAGGTATCGATGCAGTTCTACTCGATGGCGCAAATTACAATCTGCTTTTCGTTCAGGGGAGAGTTACCGATACGTTCGAAAAGTCACAAGGGAACTTCTCAGAGAACGAGATCAAGTTAACGCTGCTTGGAACCAGATTTTTGATGAGGGGAAACTACAAAGGCAAAATAACACCAGAGCTGGAGAATCTGGTAGACGAGTATCACGACCTCGATGGCACCGGGGACTACAAGACCAAGGTCGTCTTTCTAGCGCTCAAGAAACCACCGGTGGATGACAAGTTCATAGTGAACTTCCGGGAGGAGTTTCCGTCCGTCGAGGTGCAATTCTGGGGCTTCGAAGAGTTGCTCGGCTTCTACAACAACGACTACCTAGTAAGACGAGCCCCGCCTCCAGAGAGGAACTCGTTTGAGGTAGTAGCTCTGCTCCTGAACAAAGACGAACCCATTAGAGCTCGTGTTTTTACATCCCGAGGCAAAGAACTGGCCCGCTTCTACGAAACATACAGGGAGAGAGTATTCCAGCAGAATGTACGATCTTTCTTGGGAAAACGATCACGAACCATAAATGCTCAGATTCTCGCAACGGCCGTAAGTGACGCTCAGAGTAAGCACTTCTGGTATTTCAACAACGGCGTGACACTCGTGTGCAAGAAAATAATCGAACCCACCTCGGGGAAGATGATCAATCTTGAAAGCCCGCAAATCATCAACGGCGCACAAACTACGTACGCTCTCTACGATGCACACAAAAACGGAGAGCTCAAGGAGGACGTGGAAGTTCTGTTGAGAGTGATAGAGACCGATGACCGCAACCTGATCGAGAACGTTACCCTATACACAAACTCTCAAAACGCTATCAAACTCAGAGATCTATGCTCTAACGATGAGATACAGATCAAAATCCAGAAAGTCCTGCTCAACACATACGGCTACTTTTATGAAAGAAAGCGTGGGGAATTTCAATCGCTGTATCCGACCCTCGAGGCCCGGAAAAATGTGTTCGGTAGCGATTACAAGGCCAGACTGATGAGCAATGAGAACGCGGGGCAAGCATACCTCGCGATGTTTCTCGGCAAACCATCGCACGCGAAAGCCGAGAAGGCAAGAATCTTCATGAAGGACGGCGGGTTCTACGACGACATTTTTCTCGCTAAGGACAAGGACCCCGCCACAATTGCGGAGAAGTTGTTCCTGGCGTGGAAACTTCTCAAGTATGTGGAAGCCCGCAAAAGCGCCTATAGAGGGAAGTACAAGGAGGCTAATGAACTACCCAAAGAGAAACGAAATGCGGTGTACCGCTACGATTATGTCCTCCACAGCGAGTACTTCTTCGTGAACTTGATGCGGGACTTCTTGAGGCACCGTGGATACGATGATGACAAGATGAGGGATCGAAAGAGAATCATCAGCAAAATCGACTCACAGGATCGGTCACTCCAGACAGTGTACAAGACTATCGAGCGTGTTTTGGCGGACTATCTTGGGAAAGCCAGAAGAAAGCGTGGATATTACCACAACAAGTTCTTCAAGAGCGAGAAGAGCATTGGTCTGATTCGCGAACATTTCAATACTAGGTTCGATTTTGTGGAAGTATCGTGACAGCCTGTCCGACCGGAGATGAGGCCCTTGCCCGAAGATAACGTACCCAGCGTTATGATCTGCTTCTCTTTGCCTGTTTTGCCAATGGTGGGCCTGTCCCATCATGTTCCAGCGAAATCAGAATCAGAGGCAAGTCTTCCGCTCGTGCTTCTTTGACATGGGTCCTCGCAGCGGAGATGGATGGACCACGATCTGTCAAGAACTCTGATAGACGATCCGTTGGAGCCACAATTACCCCGGCATCCACGCGGCCCGTGGAAATCGCTCTCCGCAGATGGATGACATCCATGGCCATGCGATCGCTTCTAGCTGAGAACTGAACTTCAACGCCCAGGCAGACTCTGGTTCCATTTATTGTGCGACACTTCAGCCAATCTATCTCTCCAGATCCACCCTTTTCCCATCCACCCACAGACACGAATTGCCTGTCTATGAGTTCTCAAACAGCCTTACCATCGTTAGCATCTTTCTCTTCTTTCACAAGCAACTTGAAACCCGTGATAGTTCTCCTAAGCTCATCCAAAATCGGACTAAGTCCGAGCCTTTCTATGCGCTCGTAGGCCCCGTTGTATGGGATTTCCTCTTTGATACGTGGCAAGGCTACTTGAAGACCGAGCGGAGTATCTTCACAGATGGGAATTTACCCGTTTCGTTTGGAAAGCTCGCTTTGAACCTATGAACCACAGGCCTACAGTCCGTGATTTCGCTACCAAGCCAATAACGCTTGAGTTCTTGAGCAGCCAAGTAGGTGGATCCCCCGCCGCCAAAGGGATCCAAGATGATATCCTTTGGACCAGTTGACATCTCAATGCATCTCCTAGGGATCAAGGGCTTGAGTTCATTGACGTGCCACCTCGTCTTGAATTTCTTATGCCTCGCAGGCGAAGTGTCGTCCCATAGGTCTGTCAGATTCAATCCCTTTTTGTTGAGTTTGTTTCGGTGCCCGCCATAGTCCCTAATTTCCTTATGACAATGTCGGCACACAGGAATTGGGACTCGCACCTTGTTGAAAGTCTTAGGGTCTCCTTTGGTGAAGTAGAGTAAGCCGTAATGTGCGGGGTAGAGTTTCCTGCCGCGTGGAAACGTACTCTTCATTGACACTGCTATCCAGTGTCTAAACAGCATACCTTTGTCTTCGAGATGCTGTGCGAAGTGATAGCCCCATCTGGGAAGGATGTAGATGAATAGAGCACCGCCATCGACCAACTTCTCTACGCATTGGTCGATCCAAGAGTAGGACCATTTCAGGTACTCCTCTTTTGCGAGAGCATCGTTCACTTCTCCATTGCCGTAGATCTTCCCTAGATTGAACGGGGGGTCTGCGAAAATACAATCAAGCGAGCTTTCCTTTAAAGCGGCAAAAAGGTTCATGCAGTCCGTTTGATACAGTAGCCCGTAGTTCGTGGATAGGACAGGTTCGCCCAACGAGGGCGCGTGCGAGACTTGTTGCAGTTGTGTCATGGTGGCTTCTTCGCCTTGATCCAGGTTTCGATTGCTTCCTCAATGGCTGCTTGTATGTTGCCTTTCTTCATGCCCAAGCGCTTGAATACTTCTTCTCGGAATCGTTTTTCGAGCACGTCGTCGAGTGTTGGTGTGATCTTGCATCCTCAGCCAGCGAGAGTAGAAAATGGTGCTTCGGTTGGATCTTTCTGGGATCACACGGTTGCTCAGTCATCGTCACTTCCTTCTGGTACAGCTTCTGTCTGCGTCAGTGTTCCGAGCAGAAGTTGGTTTCTGACGACTGGTTGCGCACAATCAGCGAGGACATTCAAGGAAAGAGCTTCATCGTAAGAACTTGTCGGAGCGAGCAGGGATTTTGCTTCTGAAATCAGGTGCAGCAAGAAATGCCTCATGCACCTCATTGTCGCTCCCTTAGAGACTTAGGCGTTTTGGTTTCCTTCAAATCAGATGTCTGGGGCACCAGTCGCCTTCGAACCTTCAGATGCAAATTGAACGAGAACGGGTCGAACCGTTGTCGAGATTAGGATAGCAAACGCAGTCTACGTTCGTCTGAGGAAGAGTATCTCTTCCGTCCGCAGGGCGTTCCTAACTCCTTCTATGGGATGACTGAACCGCTGGACCAGATTGAAACCATGACGCGAGGAAATCCTGACATAGGCATCTTCAAGGCTGATCCCTCCCTGAAGGTCGTCAAGGCCATGGGAATCGTTCTTCTCCAGCGCGCTTTGAAGTGTTCTCTCTAGTTGGATTACGTTTGATCCTATTACGATGACGGCGTACTTTCTTTGTCTGAGTACTCTAGACATCTCCGCAAATATGGTGTCCATGTCTTTCAGATAGTTTCGAACCTTCTCAACCATCGTTCTACCTCGAAGACCGACCATGCTCGCTTTCAGTGTGTCAACGTCGTAGCCCATGAATTCCAGCTGCGGCTCATCCCCGTCAAGATAGTTGATCGCGAAAGAGTATGGCGGGGACGTGACTATCGCATCAATGCTTCCATCTTCAATACGCGGAAGCTGACCCGATTTCATTTCACGCATATTGCGAGCATCGCCAAGAGCTATGGTTACTTTTCCAAGTTCCAAACCCAAGCGGTTTCTGATCTCAATGAAATTTAGAACTGCGTGGACATACTTGTCGAAGACGATTGGGAAGAGCTCTTCTATGCTCTTGTTCGCTCTTCTGCGGGCGTAGCCCATCGTGTCAAGGTAGCAGAGCTCAAAGAGTTTCTCAATCACAGGATTGCCGAAGACCTCTCTCTTGCGGTCCTTGTCTAGACTTGAGAGCTTGTCACGAGACTTGTGAAAATGCGTCAGGACTTTGTTTGGTTTCGACTCGTACTCTCTAACGGCATCTGCCTCAAGGGCAAGTGCTCCGGCTTTCGCTTCAGACATCAGGCAGCAGAATGGGCTCGTATCTATTCCTATGGAGTTGATGCCTAGGATTGATGCCTCGGTGTTTAGAGTTCCACTACCAGTCATCGGGTCAAGAATGGTTTCTCTCGTCTGGACACCAATGACATTGAGTATTGCCTTGATGAGCTGCGGGTGGAACTTGCCTCTATACGGAAACAGTCCGTGAGTGGCATACCCCGTCTTGAACTGGTAAGCCTGAAAGAATGTCCGCAGCCTAATCGAGGAGGACTTGTCGATCCTGAGAGGGGCACCGACACAGAGCTGATAGTGGTAGGTCTCTTCTCCATCCACTGTCTTGTAGTATGCTCCCCGTTTGAGAAGGTCTTCCTTATCCAGGCTCCGAAACTCCGCGAGGGCAAGCTCCAGCTCGTATATCTGGTTGATTCCTGGCAGTAGCGAGTATCCTGCTGGGAGAACCTCCCGCACAACGTCTGGAATGTGTATTTCCTCAATCGCTCTCATCTGCAGTCTCCCCTGACTTCTTCAGACTGTGTAGGCTCTCGATTGTGTGCCTTCCCCTAGGAGTCACCGAGAATAGTTTTCCCTTCCTGAGGGTCGGGTTCTTGCACTCAACGAGACCGAGACTCCGCAGCTCTCTCAGTGTCTTGCTCACATGTGAGCGTTCCATTTTCAGGCTCTTCGCCATTTCCACAGGAGTCATAACCCGCTCAGCGAGCAGGTTGAGAATACGAAGCCTGTGATTGCTGGCCAAGACCTTCCCGATGAGCTCGTAGTCGCTCTGCATGTCAACCACACCGAATGGGATTGTTTGCTGCTTCTTAATTACACTGGCCGTCACCTAAATTGTAATCACAGCTAAGGAGATGGTACCCTGTGAGACTGCACACTGTGCGGGCCACCTGTGAAGATCGTCAGAGTGATCAAGCTGATCGAAAGAGGGCCGTTCTCGTCATCGAAAGAGTGGAACGACATATTGGGCGACATCACACAGTCGATCACGAGAATGGAGTGGCCTCCTAGCAGTGGATCCTTCACCTTGAAGGATGAGAGCGGAAAGAAACGTGGAAAGGGTAGCGGTGTCAAACCAATCAGAGACGCGTTCTGCAGAAACCTGAAAGCCCTTGGCCGCGGATGGGACTTCGAGACCAGGCTTGAGATAGCGGCGCGAGCCGAGCCAGGTCCGATAGACGCAACCATTAGGGTCGGAGACAAACTCTTCGCCGTCGAGTGGGAAACTGGCAACATCTCATCAAGCCATCGGGCCTTGAACAAGATGGCTATCGGCATACTCAGAGGCATGCTAGTAGGCGGCTGCCTGATACTCCCAACGCTCGATATGTCAAAATACTTGACCGACCGTGTTGGAAGACTTGAAGAGATCGAACCATACTTCCCGTTGTGGGCGGGTCTTCCTACTCCCGAAGGAGTCCTCGCGGTCGTCGCGGTAGAACATGATGCTTTGAGCCAGAACGTTCCCCGCATCCCGAAGGGCACAAACGGACGAGCTGTGGTCTAACAGCTCCGAGAGAGCATCTCTGCGATATGTCGGTCGCCTTGCTAGGCATTGGCTGGTCCATCGTGGCGTTGGTGTTGCCACATCTTGTGGTCAAGAGCTGAAAGAGCCAAAGGAATCTGACTGCGAAATCTGTGATAAGAAAGAAGTTTCATGCCTAATGGAACCTCATGTTTCATACGGTCTGAGGGCCCGATCAGCAGAGTGTGGTGAAAGCCTTTTCGTGGCTATTGAGGAACTCTAAGCCGCGTGGCTTTATCGCCGTGCATGGATTTGGGAACCTGGACGGAGGCATTCGCGAGGTTATCGGTGATGCCACTATAAGGAACCTGAGGAGACGAGGAAAGGTGATCGTTTCTGGGGTCGAGGTCTCACTCATTACGGAGCGTAAGCTCATCTACGACGGCAAGAACTCCCCTATGGTTCTAACCAGACTCCAAGTTCCTGGGCGAGATTGATTCGACACCAAACATCTCCGCTATGCTTGTAGTCCCTTGGCTGTTCAGAGTCTACCACAAGACTCGGCATGTGCGCGTGCAAAGCTGTGTCCCCGCCGTACGGTAACAACTGGAGGGAATGGACAAGTCTCATATCCAGACGCCAGGATAACAGTCGATTTGTGTCTGTGGTGGACTGTTGACAACAGTCACCTTTCTTGGCGGGATAGACGAGATCGGTGGGAATTGCTTCCTAGTCGAAGACGAAGATACGCGCTTGCTCCTAGACTTTGGGATGAGGTATTCGGTCAGAGGAAAGTATTTTGAGGAATACATCAAACCGCGCAGTTCCGCCGGCCTGATTGACGTGCTGACGCTTGGTCTAGTTCCTGATAGGCTTGAATTCTATCGAAAAGACCTGCTGGAAATGATTGGTAAACAAAGCGCCTCTGAGCCCTACCTCGACGGTGTCCTACTCTCCCACATACATTACGATCATTCTGCCAACATCTCCTTCCTAGACGAGAGAGTTCCAGTCTATACAAGCCAAATCACAGCTTTGTATGCTAAGGTTCTGACGGAAACGGGTCAGAGAAACATTGAGACCGAACTTTACGATTTCAAGCCCCGCCCCTTGACAAACCCGCGGATGGAAGCAACCCCAAGGATATTCAAGACGTTTGATGGAGAATCGAAATTCAAAGTCGGCTCTATAACAGTGCATTCCTACCCAGTCGACCACTCTGTCGCTGGAGCGACCGCATTCCTGCTGGAGTGCTCCGACTCGACCTTACTGTACACAGGTGACCTCAGGTTCCACGGCCCTCTGGGTTCCCACACACGAGGTTCCATAGAGAAGATTGCAGAACAGAAGCCCGATGTGATGTTATGCGAGGGGACACGGGTAGACGAGACTACCACAAACTCAGAGAAGGACGTGAAGACCAAATCCCTGCAGACGGCGGACAAATGCAAAGGCCTCATAGTTGCAGACTTTGCCCCTCGAGACGTATTCCGGCTGTCAACTTTCCATAGTATCGCCAAGGAGCTTGGAAGAAAGTTTCTCATAATGAAACAGGACGCCTATCTCATCAATCAACTCCGTGAAGTTCCGCTTCTTAGGGACATGCTGCCGCGAATTGATGATGCCTCTATTCTGGTCTACGTGGAAAGAAAGGGCAGCGGAACATATCGCGACGTGGATTACAGAACATGGGAGCGTGAATTCCTATCTCTTCCAAACGCCGTCCAGTCAGACTACGTCCAGAAGAACCAGAGCAAGATCATGGCGTGCATGGGCTTCTTCGACATCAACGAACTCATAGATATGAAGCCGAAAGCTGGAAGCATATACATCGAATCAACATCGGAACCGCACAACGAGGAACAGGAGATCGACGTCGAGAGACTAAGCAACTGGCTTGAATTCTTCAAGTTGAGAAAGTTCCATTTCCATTCGTCAGGTCATGCAAACGCGACTGATTTAGGAACCATAGTCGATACCGTGAAGCCAAAACGGGTTGTCCCGATCCACACTGAGCACCCAGACCTATTCAAGTCGATTCACAGCAATGTGACGACTGTCGACCTAGGACGCACGATCGAGATAGGAAACTGACACTTGCTGCTGGTCGAGTAGGAGCATGGGCCGACATGAGCCATGATGATCTGGCAACAGCCATAGTCGAATGGTTGAGGAAGAAGGACATTTGGCATCGTGCAGTTTCACTTGACATCGAGGGAGACCTTGGAATGCTTGAGAGGCCGGAAAAGATGCCTCTCAGCATCACGATAGCCCGACGAACCCGAAACGAGATAGAGATACGACCCTTCGTTCTGAAAGATGAGACAATTGAAAGTGAGATCGGACTCGCAAGTGAGTTGGGAACCGCTTTTCAAGAGATCCAGCCCTTGCTGCTCATTGGATATGGCATAGGCAGGTTTGACGCCCCTGTTCTTTCCCTGAAGTTGCGCAAGCTGGAAACTATGCTCAAGACTGATGGCAAGTTCCCAGACTGGTACTGGGCTCTGCGACAGGCTATCACGAGAAGCTACGTGCTAGACATGATGGACCCTGTGAGATTCGAGCTAGGCAGACATGACGGCACGGGCCCCAAATTCGTTGATTTGGAGCACGCAATTTGCCACAGGAGGTTCAAGCACCTACCGTTCATGAAAACGAAACACCTAGTTTCTAGTCGAATGAACCAAGGGGGCAGAGAGGCCAAGTCGAAGTACGAAGTGATTTACGATCTCTGGAAAAACGATCGAAGGTCATTTGAGAAATACGTCAAGGGCGATGTACATGACACGCTTCTCATTGCGGAGGACTTGTTCTGGACACGACCGAAGTGACTCGTACTCCGTGAGGAAATGAATTCGACTCTTCACAGATACGCGCCCAAGCGGCCGGGAAAAACGGTTCTATCGAAAGTAGCTGCTCGAGATGACAGGCGAGAGGAGTCTCCCCGAGTCCTACCCAGGGTCATGGAACTAATCTCCGCGACTCTCCACCCATCACAACGCCGGACTGCGCTTTCACTTCTAGGAAGATAGGATAGTTCGATGTGATGCTGCCTACTGCAACGCATTGCTTGTTCTCCAGGTTCTTCAACGCATTCACAGTTCCTGTGTCTATGAGCCCAGATTTTGCTAGCTGTCTTAGCTCGTCTTCGTTGCGAAACGTGAAAGCGATCAGATTGTCGAGCAGCGTGAAGACTTCATCCGGCAACGTTCTTGGGTCGTTCGTTATGAAGGTCGGGAACACACCTACGTGTCTCATTCGTGTTAGTATGTTGACCATGTTCTCGGGTTCAACGTATAGCTGAGCTTCCTCGAGAAACAGGGATACTGCGCGAATGTCCCTGGAATGGCCGAGATCGCTGAGCTTGCCTAGGACGTACTTGACGATTATCCCCCTCTCCCACGCGCTGATGCGGGAGAGGTTGAAGACTATTGCTCCACCGGACTCGTGAAGTTCCTTGATTAGGCCCGTGATGGAGCTGGGGCCGAAGAGTCCAGACGCTTTCGCCACGGCCACTCGGCCTTGAAGAGCAATTCGGACAGCTTCATTCTGAACGTTCTTCTCGTTGCTGACATATGCTTCTAGATCATTGAGGTCAAACTGCTTTCCAGATTGTTGCCTCCAGAATTGCACCAAGTGCTGATACGTTGGACTGCCTTCTTGGACGTTCAAGTATTTGGCGAAGTCGTCATACGATGTCTCGTTCAGAGGGATAGCGAATGGTAGTTCTGATGCTTGGGCAGTTCGAAGGTGCGGCGTTAGAATTCTGATGTAGTTCATGTATTCATTCGGTTCGTTCTCGCTGCGTTTCCAAAGGTTAAGGTACTCACCATTCACGTCGAATACCAGTGTCAGGACTCTGCGCTTGATTAGTTCAAGGAGGACTTTCTTGGCGGCGTAGGATTTGCCGGAGCCCTTCATGCCGGTGATGAGGTTTATGCCAAGTCTTTCAGCGGGGATGGCGTACCCCTTTGCCTCGGTGGACAGGGTATTCGCGAATTCGGATGTCGCTGTCGACTTGAGACCTAGCGCCTGCAATAGCTCGTCTTGACTCATGATTTCTATTTGCGATTTTGCACGGCTGAGGTTGAATTCGCTGATTCCTGTTCTGAAGGATTTGGTCTTGTTTCCGCGACCGTCGTCGACCTCGACTATTCTTCCCCTGATCTTGGCGAGAGCGACTTTCTGGTCAGCTAACGAGTCCACAATGCTCTTGACTTCAGGCTGGATTCGCTCTTCGGTCTCTGACTTCGGAATCAAAGACCTTCTCAGAATGTGCTGAAGAACCCCTGGCAGGTCCGCGAATTGTATGTCAATGACCTGAGCGACGATGTCATCTATCTTCAGAGTGTCTCCGAGCCTTAGCGTCTCGTGTGGAGAGAAGACTACCCAGAGGTCGTCCGCCTGTTTCGTTAACAGATACATAAGCAATCACTAGAGTGGGAAAAGCCTGGGTCTGATGTCGACCTCTTCTTTCGTGACCAATCCATGTAAGGCTATTGCGGCAGCCTGAAGTTCCAGTATTTCGATGCCGCTGAGAACGCAGGTCATGTGCGCGAGTTTCAGTTCTTCGGGGTATCCGTAGTCTCCTGCGAGTCCCGAAAGTGCGTTCAGTAGCTCTCCATGAGGTTCGGGAGCATTGTCGGGAAGGTCTGTGCGAAATGGTTCCCCGCGGGGAGTGAGTCTTGCGACATAGATGTCTCCGAGGTATTTCTCTGGCTCCTGTTCAATGTGATCCTTGATGCCGCCGACATAGCAAGGTCCAGAGACTCCTTCCAGGAGAGACAGAATGCTTCTGCGAGATCGCTGGAGTACAAGCCTTGTTGACTTGGATATGGCGACTATGGAGTTTCCATTCTGAGCAGCATGATCAATGATTTTCTTCACGAAGAACCGCGGATTTGCAACGGTGCCTCCAATGAGGCTACCGTCCAGAAGTATCAGGCTACCCCGTGAGCGTTTGGCTACTTCCAATTCCAAATGTCTCTCGAAGAGGTTTCGCATTCTGTCGAGTATGTTGGCTAGGTCAGGAACCGAGAGTGTCAATTCTCCATACACGGTTCGATACAGGTTCTTGTAGATTTCATCCTTGTTGGCGGTTGTGACGGCAATCAAGTAAGGGCCGTAGCGTTCCAACCTGTGTCTATCTTCACCTGCGAGCTTTGTGACAACCGACGCTCTCAACGCGGCCACGAGGCCGTCCGGGACATATCCTAAAGCGAAACCTGTGCTGTCTATGGCAACCACAGTAGATTCAGCTGGGTATTTCGGAGTTAGTGGTCTGACTTCTTTCTGCCACTCTTCGCGGACGGTGGTCTCGTTGCCGTCTGGGACATCTTCTTTCTGTGATGTGTCCGCACACTCATCCAATCCTATTTCTGATGGATGGAAAGTTTCGCCCTTCGGAATCCGTCCGGTCAACGCAGATTCCAGGTTGCCGATTTCGATCACTTGTTACCAGCTCTTAGATCTGATCTCTGTGTAGCCGCGCCGGCTTCTCGCGAGGACTAGGTGATGATCTGTGAGGTTCGATATGTCTTCATGGGCGATGACGAAGATCTGCGAGAAAGTCTTCTTCACTGCGTCAAGGACTTCAAAGATTCCTTGTTTTCGCTGGTCGTCACTGCTCGAGATGCACTCATCCATTAGCAGAGAGTACCGGTCTGCCATAACCCTTGAGTCCAGTATGCTCTGGGTGAAGGCCAGTCGGAGGGCTATGAGAAATTGATCCTGGGTTCCTCCGCTGAAGACTTCCCTCTCCTTGTACCCGCCGGCCTCGTTCGAGTGTGCCTTGAACTTCAGATCCTCCGTGATCTCGAACTCGGAGTATCTTCCATCTGTGAGGATCGGAAGAATCTGATTTATTATCAGACGGGCGTAAGGCATGACTTGGCTTCTCAGCTTCTTGCTCGTCTCGCCAAGCTCTTGAAGAACGAGATCGAGCAAAGCCTTCTTCTCTTGGAGAGCGGTGTAATCTTTCTCGAGGCCGGGAAGTCGATCGTACTCTTTCTTGAGCGTCTCCAGGTCTGTCTCAAGTTGTGTGAGGGTTCCTAGCTTACCCGAGCAGTCCTTTTCAAGTCCACCGATCTTTGTCTGAAGTTGCTCGACTCTTGTCTGGTATTCTCTGTGTAGTGCCGCGTCGTACTGAAGTGTCTCCGCCAACGGTGGCTTCGTCTTCTCTAGCTCTCGGATCTCACCAAGCTTCTCATTGATCTCGTCATCCAATGCGCGGTAACTCTTGCCAGGGTCAGACTCCTCGAGCCTCTTGAGGTCAACCTGAGCACTCTGTGCTAACGCTTCCACGCCATGTACGGAGGCTTGACCGGTCATCTGCGTGATCTGCTGGTTCGTCTTGGTCAGCGCAAGATCAACGTCTTGGTGGTTCCTGAAACCGCTCTCTAACGCAACTCGTTCGATTTGCTGGTGCCCATCTTGAACGCGGCGCGAGGAATCGTCGATCTGTCTATTCAGGGCTTGAATGTCGGCAGCATGGCTCAGTATCCTGTCCGTTCTCCGATACCTCATATAAAGAGCCACGGCCAAGGCCACCGGGACGATTCCCAGGATGCTGAGGAGTGGTTGAGTCAGGGCACCCGCCACGATTAGCGCAACGGAGAGAACGAGCATCACCGCAAATAGAATTAGCTCGCGCTCTTTCTTTCTCTGCAGGTCATGACCCGCCAGTTCAAGCTCTTTGTCGTTCAGGTCGGCTCTCAGGGTCGCCTCCTTGCGCATCGCGTTTAGTCTGTCGAGAGCTGATTGAGACTGTCCCAGATTATCCTCAAGACGCACGATCTTCTCTCGAACTGTCTCTAGTCGGCTGACTTCGGGTTTGTATTTGTTCACCGCAGCCTCGTATCTCGCTTTGTCTTGCCTCAACTGTCCTATTCTGTTGATGTCAATTTGTATGCGCTCTCGTTCTTGCTTCTTGGATGTGACAAGGTCGTTCTTTGAGTTGAAGGCAAAGAGCCAATCGTATGCGGCCAAAGTGGATTTCTCGGCCTGCAAGGCGTCATTTTTCTCCTTCAGCTGTGTTTCGAGGTCTGCCACATCCTTCTGAAGTGCATCTCGCGTGGCAAGCTTCTCCTTGTACGAGTTCGAGTTCTCTCGTACAGGAGTCAGTTCTGCTATCTTCTTGTCAATCTCACCGACAAGTTGTGAAGAATCATCTTTGACATGGTTGGCGGCGTCGTCGAATAATTCGATGCCCATGACCTTGTTTACTAGGTGTTCCCTCTTCGTCTTCACCAAGTCTTTGAGAGCGTCCAGATCCTTCTGTTTGACGTAGACGAGCTTCGTGAATGACTCTCTATCCATGCCTGTGATTTGTTCGACCTTGGATTCTATCTCGGTGAGGCTCGTCAATGCGTTGTCAATATTCTTGTGGCCGTCCACAATCGGTACGAGTCTAGCCTTATGGCCTCTATTGTTGAATGTGCGGCTTAGCAGGAATCTGTCTTGGCCTGATGTGAACTCGACCTCAACTTTGGCTTCCTCCTTTCCCCAAGTGATGATGTTCTCTCTGGCTTCCTCCGTGGCGCGGCCTCGTTTGAGCCCGTAGAGCGCGTACTCTATAGCTTCAAGCAGAGTTGTTTTGCCGCTCTCGTTCGTGCCGAGTATGCCTATTCTTCCTTCATCCGGAAAATCGAGGTCGATGGGGTCTCCGATAATCTGGAAGCCGGATGCGTGAATGCGATGTATGATCATGCTCTCGCTTCTTCCAGGTACTTCCTGCCCAGTTCCTTCACCTGCTCCAGCCGGCGCCTCTTCTCTTCACTACTCGCTTCAGAGATCAGAATGTCCAGTCTCTTCGTGAAGGCTTCGACGGGGTTGTCCACTCTCTCCATGAAGACTCTGCCGAAGCCTTCAACGTACAGTTCGCCGTGACGTATGTCGAGGTGGAAGAAATTGTCTCTAGACGCCTCGTATATTTCGTTGAGTTTGAGTTGACGGTACTGTTCTTGAGTGATTTCTCCTCTGAGATGGAGTCGGGCGAGCTTGACGGGATCCGATTGTTTGTGCAGGTGGTCTATCAGGTAGTCCTTAAGGTTAGGCGGGTATTCTCCCGTAGTCGACAAATCAAGAGCGTACTCTTCCATAGGCCTTGTCCCGAGACGAACGAATTCGAGAGAAGCATCGGAGCCGTTGAGCTCCGCCCAGACGAAACCCTTCTCATCGTTCAGTTCTCCCCAAGACAGCCTCTCAATTGAGCCAGGATTCACAATCCTGCAGCCTTCGTGTTCTCTTTCGAAGTGGTTGTGGAAGTGACCAAGCGCCAGGTAATTCAATCCTTGAGCAATGTCTCCAGGGCGGAATGGATTCTGAAAAGCCATCTCAGGAATCGAGGAGACCACGTTCAGTCCCTGGAGAGAGCCATGAATCATGAGAATGTTGTAGTCTCCTTCGATCGGTATCTTGCAGCCGCGGAGTGGGTTCTCGCTCTCGAATCGAGAGAAATAGGATTTGCCGGCCACGCAGACTCTCCTGCCATGGATATCGAGAATCTGCTTTTCAATTGCGTCTGATTTGGAGAAGACGGTTGCAAGACCGGCTGAAGCTAAGACATCTATGGCGAGGTGTTGAGTGCCGAACTTCGGAACATCGTGGTTTCCACCTATAATGAAGACTCGAATACCGGCTTCTCTCAGCTGTCTCACCCTCTCGGTAACGAAGACCCTGGCGGAGTTGCTGGGAGAGTTCCTATCGAACACGTCGCCCGTGATGAGGAACAGGTCTGGTTTGTTCTTGAGGGCATATTCGACTGCAATGGAGAAGTTCCTGTTCAGATCCTCCTTTCTCTCTTGGGCTCTGGCTAGATTTGCTATGTTGAAGTTCTTGTCCAAGTGTAGGTCGCTGCAATGGACGAGCTGAACCGACACTCCAGTGCACCTAAACGACTAACCTGTGATCAGAACCAACGGTCGTGTTTGATTGATCATCCGCAGGAAGCATATATCGATTCAGGCGCTCGACAATGATTATCCAAGCGAAAGCACTCAGCTAATACTTCAAAACTTAGGTGGATGAGTCTGAGAACCGGGGACAAAAGGACTCGGGTAGTGCCTCCTTGAACCAGTCGGGCACAAACTTCGAGCACTTTCCGACGAGTCTTTGGAAGCTCCCGTCGATAACGTAGAATCTTGCTCTGTCATCTTCAGCTCTAACGGCGCGGCCGTAGGCTTGAATGACTTCCAACATGGCTTGGTTCTCGTACCATTGATGACGCCCGATGTCGAATCGCCTCTTGACTCGTTTGTCACCTAGGTCTGGGATGGTACTTTGAGGAGTATCTGTGCGTCGCATACGTCATATTTCCAGTCTTGGCCTTCATTGAAGGCGACTGAGACGAATACTTTGCCGCGTGACTGCATCCACTCTCTGAGTCTTTCCTCGCGGTCTCTTCTTGTGTGGACGATGAGTCTCTGCCTGAGGTCTTCGGGCAGGTTGTCGAATAGGGCTTTCTGATGATCGTAGCTGTGGCAGTGTATAGCCACGTTGCCCGCCTCTTCTCTCAGGATCTCCTCTACTGCTCGCACGGCTTTAGGCATGTTCTCTTCCCATCCAGCTCTCGAGAGCGGTCCTAGGGTTCGATCGATCACGGGACGATTCTCCACTGGAAAGGTGCTTGATACTTGTGGAAGGACCGTGATTTCGTCTTCTTTGAGCATGTCCAGTAGGCCAGTCAGCTCGACGTATTCTTGTGGGTTGAGGATTGTTGCGGATGAGATAATGTAGTGTTCGGCACGTTTCCAAATCAGCTCCTTCATGAATTCCCGTGCAAAGAGCGGCTGAACGAACAGCTGGTCCCCTCTGGTCTGCCATACCCATTCTGATCTTGAGGATTTGTAGAGTCCATATGTTTCCAAGTATCGTCCGATTCGATCCAAGTCCTCGGCTTGCATGACGGAGAGGCCGGTGGTTTCCGTGATTTTGCGTACCTGTTCAAGCTGTGCTTTGAGGCTCACTTCAATGCCGGCCAACAACTCCCTGAGCTGCTTCTCAGTCCTGACCTTGCGCAGCTCCGGTAGTACTTTCGAGTACACTTCATGTGGAATCGTGAATGGTGTGATGTTTACGGATATGTGGTTGAGGCATTCTTCTTCGATGTTGTGTGCTTCGTCGAGTACGAGTAGGCTTCTGGTTCCTAGGTAGCTTTCGCTGTGGCCTTCTGTTTGGCCTTCAGCCACTAGATAGGCGAAACTGAGTAGGACGCTTGGAGCCTCGACTGCTCTCCGTTTCTGTTTCCAGTATGGGCATACGTCGAAGCGTTCTTTGCAGTCGTACTCTTCGGTTACGCATCTGCCTAGGTGAACGCTTCGATGCGGGATATGGTAGCATGGGTAGTTTCTGCGTCCCTTGATCTCAACAAACCTGTCGTTCAGGGATTGATCTCTGAGCATCTGATCTATGAGGGCTAGTTGTGGTGTTGCATAGAACGAACGCGTAGCGGACGTGAATGAGGTGTTCACGTACGATTTGCCGAACCCGGTCGGAGCTGTGAGGATGACACACTTCTTTCCGGAGTTGAAGGCCTCAACTATCCGTTCAACGGTTTCTTTCTGGTATGGCCTCAGTGAGCGG